>JAEEGK010008073.1_pt1 | contig 24940 bp, 10 predicted proteins | sample 8958771 | NCBI WGS metagenome assembly JAEEGK01 (sample SAMN16246547, study PRJNA631951) | gut metagenome | biome: gut microbiome; feature: rumen; material: SC-attached | host: Bos | place: Iran: Karaj | collected 2018-10
GGGGATTGGGGATTGGGGATTGGGGATTGGGGATTGGGCCCAATCCCCAATCCCCAATCCCCCAACCCCCATCCCCCAACCCCATGCTAATTTAAATAAAAATTACTAAAAAAAATAATTAAATAAAAATTAATAAAAAAATAATGAAAATACTCTATTATCATATTTATTTTACTTAAATAGATATTTTTGTTATATTTATAATTATACAAAAGAAACAAACATAATTCTTGAATATCAACAAAAAGTGTTTATAAGTAAATAAAATTTATATATATCATCACATTAATATCTATAAAAAAATTAATTAAATATTTTAAAGAAGATTTTATTAGCTTAATGAAATATTTTTAATCAAATTTTTAATAAAAATTATTTGGTTATTTTTAATTTATTTTTACTTATTCTACTCTTTCTAAAATATCCTTTGATTAATAATTCAAAAAAAATATTCATCTTTAATTTTTTATTTAATTTCAGTTTTTAAATAATAAATAATCATTTTATAATAAAAACAATATTTAGGAACATAATAATATATTTGCAAATTAAATAAAAAATATCTAAAATAAAAAAAAAATAAATTTAATAATATATAATATTTAAATAAAAAAAATTATTTTTTTCAATTATAAATATATATAAACTAATTAATAAAAAATATAAAACTTTAAAAAAAAAACCAAAAAAAAAATACAAAAACAAAAATAAAAAAAATAAATAAAACAAACCCAAAAAAAAAACTAAATAGACTCATTAACATTTTTTTTCCCAACAAAATTATCTAAATTCCAAAATCCATTAGCAATTTCATTCCCATTAACATCAACTAACTTTCCCATACCATGTTTTTTTCCATTTAAAAAGGATCCAATATACTTATCACCTTTTTCATTTTTAAAAACCCCTTTTCCATTAATTAATCCATTTTTAAAATTTCCAATAAAAACATCTCCATTATTCATATAAAATTTCCCTTTACCAAAAATAATATTATCTTTAAATTCTCCTTCATAAAAATTACCATTTTTAAAATTAAATTTTCCTTTTCCATTTGCTTTTCCATTTTCCCAATTTCCTTCATAAGAATCTCCATTTGAAAAAATATAATGTCCATTTCCATTTCTAATATTATTAATATATGAACCAATATATTTATCACCATTACTATGATAACGTACTCCTTTACCATTTATTTTACCTTCTAACCAATCACCAATAAAAATTTCTCCATCTAATTGAATTAATTTACCATAACCATTATGTTTATTATTTTTAAATATTCCTTCATATTTTGTACCATTTTTATATATTATTATACCATATCCTTCTTTTTTACCTTTTTGAAATTCACCTTCATAATAATCTCCATTATTTGAATATAATATACCATTTGTTATTTCTTCATTTTGAGGATTTATGTATCCTATGAAAAAATCATTGTTTGGATATAGTTTTATTCTTATTTTCTCAGGAGAGGATTTTAATTTTTGTGTTGATAATGATTTTTCTATGTAATTTTGATATTTTTTATATTTTTGAGTTTGTTCTATTTTCTTATTTGAATTTTGAGTACCATCACTACCTAATAATTTTAATAAGTCGTTTTTTAGTTTTTGAGATATTTCATTTTTAGATAAATTTTTTATTATTATTGAATTGTCTAATGTTTTATTTATTGAATTGTCAAAATTTTGGATTATTATATTATTTATTTGAGGTATTTTTTTATTTATTTGATTTTCAGAATTATTTATTATGTTAATATTATCATTACTATTGTTTTTACTAATATTATTTGATGGAGAATTTAAACTTAATTTTTGATAATTTGTTGAATTGTATTCACGATAACTTTTTTGGGATTTTCCTAAAGGAATTTGGTTTATTTTATTTTCTGAATTAAAATCTGAATTATTTTTCTTTTGAGAATCTGTTATAGGAATTTTATTTATTTTTTTATTTGATTTTTCTTCATTTTCTATATTTAATTCACTAGTATTTTTGCTTTTTTCTTGTTGATTTTTTATTATTTCTATTGGAATTTCTTGAATAAATATTTTTTTATTTATTGAATTTTGGATATTTGAATTATTTATTTTTTTCTTTTCCTCTTTTTCTTTTATTTTTTCACCTAAGATTTTTTCAAAATTAGTTGTTTCATTTTCATTTTCATGACTTCTATTATTTTTAATATCCTCAATTTCTTTTCTTGAATCTTCATTTTTTGATATTGAAAATCTACCTTGTGTACTTTTATTTGTTATTACTGTTTTATGATATGGTTGACTACTTATTTTATTATATGTTTTTAATAAAAGATTTTTTTCAATATTTTCTTTTTCATCTTTTCTTGGTGTAATATTTTTATTTATTTCATTATTATTATCATTTAAAATATTATTATTATTTATTAATGCATTATTACTATTATTATTAATATTTATTCCAATATTACTATTATTTATATTTAAAACATTATTATTATTATTATTAATATTACTTAAATAATTACTATTATTATTATTATTATTTGAATGATTACTATTATTTAATCCTTTACTGTTATTATTAATATTTATTATTTTTTGCTCCAAAGATGAATTTACTTTATTTTTTAAAGAAATTTTATTATTTGAATTATAAGAATTAGTAGTATATTTAGAATTATGAGCAATATTAATTTTTTTATAATTATTTTTAAACTGTTCAACATTTGATATTATATTATTATTATTATTAATTACATTATTATTATTCAAATTATTATTTTTATTTGGAATAGAATTAGGATTTAAATTTGCAATAGTTAAAAACTCATCATCAATTTTAGAAATAATATCTAAAGTATCTTCAATATTATTATTATTTAATAATTCTTTTTCTCCTTGAGTTAATTTTTTCTCTAATAAATTTTTTCCTAAAAGAGCAGTCCATTCATCTTTAAAACTAATATTCATAACTGATTTATCTTCATTTAAAGGAATAGTTTCAATACTATTATCATTTAATTCATCTTCTTCTATTTCAATTTTTTTCTTATTTAATTTCTTTGTTTCTTTTTTAGTAAAAAAATTGTTATTTGAATTTTTATTTATAGAAGGACATTTTTTATTTACTAAATTTATATTATTTATAATTTTATTATTTTCATTTTTTTCATTTTCACAATAATTACTTTTTTTTAAAGAAGGAGAACGATTTCCTTTTAAATCAGGTTTACTATAAATTATTTGTTTTTGTTGAATTTTTTTTGTTTCTTCTAAATTAAAAACATATTTTATTATATCATTTAGTTTTAAATTATTAATACATGATTCAATATTCAGAACGTTTTCTTGTTTATCTATTGGACATATATTTAAATTTTCTTCTGTTTTATTTGAAATGATACATTTTTTACAAAATGTATGTCCACATTTAGTTATTAATGGACGATGAGTATTTAAATCAAAGTTTGTTTGACATATGTCACATTTTAAAAAATCCTCTATTTGTTTTGACATTAAATTTAAAATTTTATTTTTTTCATTATTTTTATTAAATTTTATTAAAAAGAAATTTAGTTTAATCTGGTTTAAATTTAGTATATTAATTAATGATTGAAAGAAATATTATTATTTAGGAAATAAATTCTGCTGTTAAAAAGAAATTTAAATTGAAGATTAATATTATATAGAAAAAATAAAATAAAAGTTTTTTTATAAAACAAAATTTATTATGAGATTTTTAATTAATTATTTTATATTTTTTAATAATTTTTTTTATATTTTTTTTTAAGAAATTGTATTGCTTTTCGTATTTTTTATATTTGTTTTCTTATAATTAATAACAAATTAAAAACTAAATTAAAAAATTAAATTAAAATATTAAAATTTATTTTTTTTTTAAATGAACAAATAAATTTTCTAATAAATAATTTTATGGGACAATGTACATTAGGGAATTCAGATAAAACAAATGAATTTAACATTTCAAAATATAATGAAATAATAGTTCAATCTCAATTAAATGAAATCTCAATAAATCAAATGAAAACATATCAAATGCCCTTTGATACTTATATTTTAATGCAATTTACAAATATGTCTCCTATATTTATAGAAACTACTTTAATTTATAAAAAACAAAAATTTGATATTATTGTAAAAAATTTAAAAAAAATAAATAATATAGGAAAAAATGTAATTTTTGAAGATGAATGTTTTAATGTTCATAATTTAATTAATAGTGTTATTACTTATGTAGATGAAAATATTGAAGAAATGAAAATGATAAGTGCAAAAGACATTTCCAAAATTAAAAATTATAAATTTGAAAAAATATCAAATATTTATTTTAAAAATTATAATCAATATGAAATGGGAATGAAATTTAATAACATTTCCCAATTAACAAAAATTAATAATGAAATGAAATCAATTCAAATTAATGAATATGGAAATATAAACTTAATAAATTTAATTCTTTTTCTAATGTTAAATGATAAATTTTGGATGAAAAATTTATTATATAAATTTGATTATGATACAAAAACATTTGTAATTAAATTATATTTACAAGGAGTACCAAGACATATATTATTAGATGAATATATTCCAATTAATGAAAATAATGAACCTGCTTTTATTAATCCTTCAATTGATTATTTTTGGATTTTATTAATTGAAAAAGCAATTGCAAAAGTTAATAGAAGTTATACTAATAGTTTAAGAAGTTTTTCTTCTGAATTAATACAAATTTTAACAGAAGCTCCTTTATTTAAATATTCTCATAAAGATAATGAATTAAAAGTTATTTGGAAAATATTAAAATATTCTACTATTGATAATTTGATTTGTTTTTGTGAAAATGAAAATTATAAATGTGAAAATGGGATTAATAATAATAATTTGAATAATTTAAATAATATTAATAGAAATTTAAATCCTGATGAAAGTAAAGATGAAAAAAGTAACTATTTGAAATTTATTTCTTTTTTTGTTTCTTCTATTTTTAAAGTTAATAATAGAAAATATATTGAATTATTTTTACCTGAATGTAATAAATTAAATGAAATTGAAAGTTTTAAAAAATCAATTAATTTAAATAAAAATGATATTTCAAATAAGAATTTTTTTCCTGATAATAAATTGAATAATAATAAAATAATTTATATGAAATTTGAAGATTTTTACAATACATTTTCAAATACTTTTATACATAAACAACAAAAACAAAATATATATAATTTCAAAAAAATTGAAATTAACAGTCAACAATATACTTTAGTAAAAATAAAATCATTAAAAAAAAATAAATGTATAATAACACTTCATTTAAAAGAAGGAAGATATAGTTCACAATCAATTCCAAATAATTTTTCAATAAGAATGATATTAGTACGTTTAAAAATAGAAGAAAAATTCATAAAAAAAAATATAATAAATCAAGATAATAATCAAAATGAAGTAAAAATCCAAAATATAATAGATTCAAAAGGTAATATTTATGGAGAAGAAAGAGAATATCAATTTGAATATATTGATTCAATTTTTTCAAATGAATCAAAAATTTCAATAGAAAATGAATTAGAATCAAATGAAACATATAAAATATTAATTAAAATATGTAGTGGACATAATATAAATAATCCAATTTATATAAATGCAGTTGTATCAACTTATTCTCCTTCTTTTGTTGAAATATCAGAAAATTATAATGATTCTATTGATTCTAATTTTTTAGAACCTCAAAATTTAACTATATTAACTGAAGCAATTAAATATTTATTTATATCTTTTTTTGAAAATAATAAAAGAGAATATACAGTTAGTGAATTTAAAAGTAAAAATTTTAAAATTTATTATTCTAAAAATGATAAAAAATTTGGTTTTTCTTTTATTAAATTAGAAAATTTATTTCCTGATAAATTTGCAATAATTCATTTAACTTATAATGTAAATGATTTAAATTTAATAACAATTAAATTAAATGGAAGAGTTAATGAATCACAAAAAAAGTTAAATGCAGATGAAAATGAATCACAAATTATTTTAGCTCCACATAGTAGTGAAATATTATTTTTTGAATGGAATAAATTAAATATTGATTTTAATTCTTTATTCAAACCAAAAATTTCTTTTGATAATGTTGAATATTTTGATTATAGAGATTTTGATTCTCAAAAAAAAATAAGAATTGTTGATAATTTATATTATCAAGAAGTTCCTTATAATTCTGGAATTTTAATTATTATTGTTAATGCAAAACAAACTTTTTGTGTTATTAAAATTATTTTTGAAGTTTTAGAAAATTTAATGATTGATTATATGAATTCTATGGAAGATAATAAAAATCAAGTTGAAATGCTACTTAAACCTTATTCTAAAAATTTTTTAAATTTAAGACAAATTGAAAGTGATTCTAAAATTTCTTATCAAATGACTTTTTATGTCAAAGGTTAAATTTCTTTTGATTATTAATTTTATATTATATATTTATTTTAGTGCTTTTTTTAATATCATTTGTAAATTATATTAAATTGATAATTTATTAAACAATAATAAAAGTTTTTTATGAATAAAATATTAAAGAAAACTTATTTTATATATATTATCAAGATATAAAATCTAATATATTCAAAAAAATAAAAATAAATTTAAATTAAAATATTTTCATCTAGTAATATTAAATCAACAAATATCAATATTAAAAAAAACATTTTTACATTTTTTTCTTTTTCTTTTCTTTTTCTCTAATTTTATTCATTTTTGCTTTATGTTCTCTTTCATCTCTTTGTAATTTTTCAATAATTAATTTCCATTCTTGAGCCAAATGTTCATATTTTAATCTTTCATCTTCATTTTTAGAACAATAAAAACTTCTAAATAACCAAATTAAATCTTCTCTAAATCTACAATCACTAGGTAAACATTTTTGAACTGGTTTAATCCAAAAAGGAATATCAACATCAATATCCCAAAATTTTTCATTGTCAATAATTACTTCTTTTAACCAAGAACCACTTAATTTTGCTTTAATATTATATTCTTTATTTAAATTATCCAAATCTAATTTATTCAATTTTTCTCTATCTTTTTCATAATCAATTTTACTATTTTTATATTTATAATCATAAATTATTCCTTTTATTTTATGAATACATTTTTTATCTTTTCCAAATTGAATAACACCTTTTAAATTATTTTTAATATCATAAAAAATCATAACTGAAATATAATAAGCAGATCTATCTTCTTCAGAAATAGCATTTAAAATTTTAGCTTGTGGTAAAATATAAATAATACTTTCATTAATATTAACAAAATCAATTTTAGCATAACCTTTAGTTAAAGCTGTAATTTTACTTCCTAAACTTTCCATTTCAACAGAAAGATCATAATAACCACTCATAATAAAATTAATATCTTTAATATAAAATCTAGAAATTGTAGGATAATTTGATATTTGTTCTAAATAAACTTCAGTTTTAGTTTCATTTTCAAAAATACCTTGAAAAGTTTCTGTAATTAAAGGATTAAATGGTTTTAATTGTTTTGCATTTAAATATAAACCACTTACTCCAAAAGACATAATAATTTTCATTCTATTAACAGGACTTAAATTATTATCTAATGCCATAGGAAAATATTTTGGTATAAAACACCAATAATCTGTTATTGTTTGTAATATACTTTTTGGTTCAAATAATTTAACATTTAATGATATTTTATGACCAAAAATTGCTTTAAATAATTGTTTTAATATATCTCCAATTATTCCTTTAAATTTTTTTGTCATTTCTTTATCTATTAAAACTAAACCTTTTTCATTATTTATTATCATTCCTTTTAATATTTCATTTTTTGTTAAATTTGGTTTTTTTATCCATAATTCATTTTCTATAAAAGTTGGTGATGGGTATTTTAAAATATTTTTTTTTTGATTAAATCCTGTTTTTTTATGTCCAGTCATAAAAGAAAAAGGATGAAATTTTTTATATGAATATATATAAGGACAATCTGTTAATTCAATACTATGTGTTCCACTTGAATATATTTGATTTAAAAAAAATGCTGATGATGATCTTTTTCGAGATACCATTAATGGTAATTTTAATTTTTTTGCTTCTTTATTTATATTTATTCCATTTTCTTTTGGCTCTATGTTTTTTGATGTAAAAAATAAGTTATTCTCAGAATTAGTATTTGTAAATCTTAATATTGATTTATATGTTCTTTCTGTTTCTGATTGTGAAAATAATGTTATTTGATTATTGTCTATATGAGGTTGTTTCATTGGTTTTGAATCTCCATTATTCTTTTTCATATTTTTTATTTTTGTTTCAAATAATGTATCAATTGAATTAAATTTCATTATAGAATATGCGTCATTCATTAAGAAGTTTATTTTAATTTTTTAAAAATATTATTAAATTATTATTTAATAGAAAAAATTAATCATTAATATAAAAAAAAGTAATAAAATAACAAATAAAATTAATAAAGAAATAAAAAAAAAAGAAAAATGAGTTCTAATAATTTAGTATTATCAATAAATCAATTATTTTCTTGTTTTGAAAATAAAGAAAAAATAGAATTAAAAGATTTAATAAATTGTCAAATTTTATTAAAAATAGGATTACAATTATCTCCAAATTTATTTAAACCTTTAACATCTTCATTAACTTTTGATAATAATTATGGTATTTTAATGGTAGAATTAACAGAAATTAAGAAATTACTATTAAAAATTTTAGAAAAATCTGATTTTAAACCAAATGATCAATTCGAAGAAATAAAAAATATTGATATGTGTTTATTGGCAAAATTTGATGAAAATGAATCAATGAAATTAATTAAATTAATAATATTAGATATATTTTTTTGTGATGAAAAAATAAATTTAATTGAAAATATTGATAAATTAGATGAAAATAATCAAAATGAAATATATGAAATATTAGAAAGTTATGTATTTATTGAAGAAGAAAGAGAAACTATGAGAGATACATTAAGACAAACATTAAGAGCTACAATTAGACAAAGTGTTTTAAGAGAAAGTATAAATAATAATCAATTAAATACTTTTTCAGATGAACAATCAATTGAAAAAAATAATATTTTTACTGATTCTTTCCATAAAAGAATTCAATATTTAGAAAATGAATTAAATAAAGAAATTGAAAAAAATAAAGTATTAAATGAGATAAAAATGGAAAATAATAATTTAAAAACTGAAAATATAGAATTAAAAAGTCAATTAAGTAGTTTAAAGACGCAAAAAGATTTTTTTGAAAAAGCAAATGAAATTAATGAAAATAAAATAAATCAATTATTAGAAGATAATTATAAAGTTAAAGAAATTAAAGAAGAATTAGAAACAAAGAAAAGAGAGAATAATGAAATAATAGAAGAAATGAAAAAACTAAAAGAAGAAAAAATCCAAAATCATTCTATTCTTAAACAATTTGAAGAAAAATTAAATTCTCAAATTGAATTATCCAATGATGCTAAATTAAAATATGAACAATATCAAAAACAATATAATAAAGTTATTCTAAGTTTAAATATTGCAAATGATAAATTAAAGCAATATGAAATTAAAGAAAAGAATAATAATTATAGTTCAGAATATATAGAAGTATTAAAATCACAAATTGAGACATTAACAAATAATTTAAAAGAAAAAGATGAAGTAATAAATAAATTAAAAAAAGATTTAGAAAAAAGTAATGTAAAATTAAATTATTATTTAGATTCTCAAAAAAATAATGAAAATTCAAATAATAAAATAAATAATAGCAATGAAAATAAAAATAATATAATAAATAATGAATTTTATCAATCAAAAACATTAAATGAATTTAAAAATTGTAAAAACGGAATTTCAGAATATAATATTAATACAAATCCTGAAGAAATTAAAATTGAGGAGATTTCTAATTCAAATGAAAATAAAGATAATAATATAATAATAAATACTGATAGTAATAATAATAAAATAGAAAATGATATTTTAATAAATTATATTGAGAAAATAAAAAGTTTACAAGAAGAAGTTCAAAATGAAAAAATGATAAATGAAATTTTAAAAGGTGAATGTCAAAATGAAAATAAAAAAATAAAAGAAAAAACAGAAGAGGAGTTTTCTTTTTTATCTGGTTGTATGTATAAAATTGCTACTGAATATTATCAAATTAAATTATTATATGAAAATTATTTAAGACTTTATGGTCATTTAGATAAAAAAGGTTTATTAAAATTAGAAAAAAATAGAAAATATGATAAAAATATATATGATGAAATATTATAAATAAAATTTATAAATTATTAAAAAAAATGGATTTTTATTTTTAAACATATTCAATATTATTAAAAATATATTTAATATTTATTAAATACTTTTTTTAATTTTAAATTATGATTCTCAAAAATAATATTTTTAATAATAATATTATAATTATATTTTAATTATAGTATTATTTTAACTACTATATTCTATTTATTTTATTAATTTTTATATTATATTTTCATTATATTACTTAAAAAAATAATTAAAAAATAAAGGAAATAAAAATAATTGTTCTCAGTAAATATTATATTTTATCTTCCTAAAAAATCAATTGAATTGATATTATGCTTATATAAAAAATGCTTTAATACTTCTTTTGACATATTACAAATTTAGAAATAGTTTTATTTGAATAAATGAAAATTTATCATTATTATATAATAAAAAAAGAGCTTAAATATTAATTTTTAAATAATTAAATTAATTAATTAAAAAAACTATTTTAAATATATTATAATGCCAAATTTATTATATTTTTAATGAATATATTTCTTTAATTTAGTTTTTTAAAATTTAATTCTTAATATTATTAAAAATAAAGTTAACAATTTTATTTTTTTCATTTCTTTAAAAGGCTAATTTCTTTTTCATTAATTTTCTTTGTTTTGTTTATCAGAAATTGAATCAACTAAAGAAATGATATTTGCAACGGGTCCAACATAAGGTCCAACAATCGGAGAAACAATTGGTAATACTTTTTTTATACCTTTTACTACCTTTTTTACTTTTTTATCATTTATTATTTTTTTTCCTTTTTTTTCTATTTTTTTACCTACTTTTTTTATTTTTTTACCAATATTTTTCAATTTTTTTCCAAATTTCATTTTTTTAATTTCTATTTATTTTTTCTGAGATATATATAATAAATTATCAATTATATATTTTATTTGAGCTTTTATTTTTAAAGATTTATTTTTTTCATTTTTATTTATTATTAAGTTTGATTAATTAGTTCAATATTTTCCTTATTATAAAAAAATGAGTTTTATAAATTTATCTAAATATTCAGATAATTATTGTTTAATATCCTAAAAAAAATTAAATTACAGAATTATTTCCTCTAATAATTTATCTGTTAAAAAAATTCAATTAAATATATCATTCTTCTTAAGATGCTCAAATTATGAAAAATAAAATTATTAAAATATCAAAAAATTATTTAGAATTAATATTGTTTGAAAAATTCAAATTAAAGATGTATTTTCAAAAGAAAAAAAAGTAATTATATTATTATATAAAGTGGGTTTTAAAATTAAAATTCTTTTTTTTAATGTCTCAAAAATTTTTTCAGTAACTCATAAATCATTAGTGAAAAAATGTTTTAATAATATTTTTTTCAATTGATAAAATAATTATTCTCAAATAGAATATTTTAACATTCTCAAAATATAAAATCAAATATATTAAAAATTTTATACTAAAAAAAACAATAAAAAAGCAAAAAATAATTAATTAAAAATATAACTCTAAATAAAAATTAAATTAAATGAAAGGTAAAGGAGGTAAAAAAGAAGAAGTAGATTTTTCTACTCTCCCAAAAGCAAATATGATAATATCAACAATATTAATGGATTTAAAAAATCCAGAAACAAAATATAAACTTTTTGAAACATTTTATAAAAATTTACAAAATGACACATTATTTCATTTTATAACACGTGAGCATATAATAGAATATGCAAAAGAGAATAAAATATATGAAGATCCAGCAGAAGTAAAAAAACCAGCAAAAGGAGAACCAATACCAGAACATAAAGAAATATCTCCTTGGGAATTATCAAAAGCAGCATTAGGTTTAATAATGGAAAGATCAATTCCATGTAGAAAAGAAAAAAAAATAATTTTTGATAAAATTGAAGAAGCAGAAAAAGAAAAAGAAGAAGCCGAAAAATATTGGAAAGAACAAGAAGAAATAGAAAAAAAATTAAAAGAAAATGAAGAAAAAGATGATAAAAAGAAAAAAGAAGAAAAAAAAAAAGAAGATAAAAATAAAAAAGTTTATCCAAAACCAGAAGAAATAGAAATACCAAAATATGATGAATATACAAATGAAATGTTTGTAATTTTATATAATTATCCTCTTTCAGAAGAAGAATTTATGTGTTTAGAAAATGAAAAAAATGAAAATAATGATGAAGTTACAATTAATTTATTTCATTTAATGAATGATATTGATGAATATGTACCACCACAACAAGAAGAAGTTGTACTTGATAAAAAAGGAAAACCAATTCAAAAAGAAGCAAAATTAGATAAAGATCAAGCTTTAATACAAAAATATTTTACTAGTACTTTATTAATTCCTAAAAAAGATATTTTAGATACTGAAAATGATGAAAAGAAAGATGATGAAATGAATGATACAAAAACTTCAAAAATGAATAAGAAAGAAGAAGAAAAAAAAGAAGAGGAAAAAAAAGATGAAAATGAAGATGAAATGATTGAAGTTGTTTTAAGTGATATTTATAATAAATTTATTGAATTAAAAGATAATTCAGATAAATTTTCTAAATTAAGACAAAGTTGTTTTGAAAAAGAAGATTTTACTTATAAAATTTTAAATGAAGAAACACAAGAAGATACAATTTCAGAATTTTATAAAAATTTTTTAGTAAAAATTGCAAGAATGCATGCACAATATGTTTATTATCAAAATTGGAGTAAGGAAAAAAAATTAATTAAATTACTTGAAGATGATCAACATAAAGCAAAAGAATTTTCTATTAATAATTGTATATCTATTAATAGTAATGTTGATTATGAGAATGATTCAATTGGAAGAAGTTTATTAGCATTTTGTGCTGATTTAATTAAAGAAAGAAGAATTGATAATAGAAATGATTTAATTTATACTATTAATAATTTTGATGGTGTTTTTAATGATAATCTTGATTTATTTACTTATGAATTTTTAGAATCTCAAAAATATAAAATTGAAAGTCCAAATATAGAAAATAAAGAAATAGAAAATAAAAAAGAAGAAGAAGAATCAATTGGATTTAAAAGTAAATTAAGTGATATAAAAAATAAAAAAAGTGCTCCAGTAATTGAAAATTTAAGTAATTCAAATTTAAATTCAGTAACTCCTTCACCATATCAAATTAAACAATCGCATTCATCTCAAATTGATACTTTTAATTTTTCAAAAGATATTTTAAGTAATAATTTAAATAAACAAGAAAATAAAGATAAAAATGAATCATTAAGTCATCCTATTTTATCAGAAAAAAAAGAACATTCTAAAGTTGATTCTTCAATGTCAAAATGTGATAAAAATTCATCTCCTTTTAATATTATTATTGATTATCATGATGATATTTATAAAATATCTTTAGAAGAAAAAATAAATGATAGATTTGTTTTTCTTGCTGAAAAAAATTTCAATTTATTTTTACAAATGCCAAAAATAAATGAATGTATTGAAAAATATTATAATTTAAAAGTAAAAGATTATATTTTTAATAAAGGAAAAACAAATGAAATATATTATTATATGTTAAAAAGAAATATTCCACGTTGTGTTTATGATAAATATTATTATATTAAATTTTTTGAAGAAATGATAAGTGAAAAAGTTCCAGAAAGAAAAATAAATTTAGGAAATAGAATTTATGAAGAAAATTATGATAAAGATTTATTTAAACAAGAATTAAATAAAATTATGATGTTTGATTATGAAACTTATGCTAAATTTGATGAAAGAAATAATAAAACTTTATTAGCTTGTTTTTATCGTTGTCCTAAAGGAAGAGTTTATCGTAGAAGAAAATTTTATCGTTATTTAAGTAAACCTGATTTTGAAAATTGGATAAAATATTTTGCTCCTAAATTTAAACAAGTTGGTGTAAATGAAAAAGAAGAAGATTCAAAAAATAAAACTCAATCAAAATTAGAAAAAAATTCTAAAAAAAAAGAAAAAAATATAATGAATGAAACATCAAAAACTGGATTTAAATTTGAAATTGAATTAAAAGATGATAAAAATAATATGAATACCACATCAACAAGTTTATTAAAAAAGAATTTAGATCCAAATAATAAAAAAGAAGAAGAAAAAGATGAACTTCCAATTTATGAAGCAGATGATTTAAAAGTAGGAGAAACAAGTGAAAGAATTAAATATATGTTCCCAAGTGATAATGGAGTATTTGTTAAAAAATTATTAGAAAATGGAATTTTTAATACAACAGTATCATATGTTAGAAAAAATGATTTAGTTTTTGGAATAAAAAAAAATGATGAAAATTTAAATGAATTTTGGTTAAATTTTTCAGATGGATTAAAATTAAGTGTAATATTTAAAGATAATTATACTGGTTTATTTAATAATAATGAAAATCCAGTTGATATGAATGCAGGAAGTATTAGTTCATTAACATTACCAGATGGTTTATTAGTTCAAATTTTACCAGCTGGTGAAATTTGTATGAAACATTATAAAAATGTAAATAATCAAAGTACAAATTTTTCAGCTTTTAGTTTAAGTGAAGAACAATATAGAATAATATCAAGTCGTGCTACAGTAATAAGAAATTTTCCTTTAGAAACTAAAATTCAATATTGTACTGGTAATACATGTTCAATAATGAATAATTTAGCAACAAATACAAATAATAAAGGATTTAGATTAGCAAGAAATATTTATGATGAAAATGATGTAAATGAAAATGAACCAATTTTAATAACAAAAAATTATGAAAAAGATACAAATACACATTCAATAGTAAAAGATGATAATGTTTTAATAATAGATTTTCCAGATAAATCAAAATATGTAATTCATGCAGATAATACAAGAATATATACATCACCAACAAAGAAAGAAATAACACATTATTTAATAGAAAATGATAATTATCCAAGTGTAGAAATAATATTTGATCAAGTTAAAAAAAGAACTCAAACTTGTATTGCTGCAGGTTCAACTGAAGCTTTAATGGGTTCTGATAATTTAATGACTAGATCATATGATGGAAGATTAAGTAAAGTTGTCTTACCAAATAAAACTGTAATTTATACTTATAAAGAAAAAAAAGCTACTGAAGAATTTAATTTTTATTCTTATAATACTGTTACACTTGTTACTAGAAATGATGGTACTGTTATTAGAATTAATCAAGATGGTGATATTGTTATTGTTACTTCTAATGAAAGAAAAAGATTAAATGATGAAGGAATGAAAAAGAATTTTGATGATTTATTAGATGTTGATTATTTATTTGAAGTAAATGGTAAAAATACAGAAAGAAAAGGAGGTATTTATACTTGTGATTTATCAAAAGGAAAAATATGGACAAGAGATGATGAAACTAATATTTTTGAAATTCATTCAAATGGTGTTGCAAAATGTAAAATTGAAGGAACTACAATTGCAGAAATGAATGAGAAAACTATTGATGAAATTGAACCACATTCACCAAGATATATGGAAGATCATTATATTCATCCTGAAGTTCGTTTTAGTGAAGTTCCTAAAAATTTTTTCCCACCAAGATTGTTTATTATTGATAATAAAACTAATGATGTCATTGAATATTTAAGTGAAGAACAAGTTGAGAATTTTAAAAGAAATATGAAAAAAGATGAAAGTCATGTTAATTTATCTATTAAAGAAAATAAAGAAGATGGAAGTAAAAATTATATTTGGTTTGAAAGAAAAGTTGATTCTAAAAATTTATATAAAGAAGTTCAAGTTATTGAAAAAATGATAAAATTACCTCAAAAATATCAACCTTTAACTCAAGCTAAAGTTATTCCAATTTATCCACAAAAAAATATTTTTATTTGTAGAAAATTAAAAGATTCTGGAGAAATTACTGATGATATTAGAAGAATTATTGAAGAAGCTGAAGACTTATCTAGACAAAATTTTAATAAAACTTATTCTGTTACTAAGTTTGATGTTGTTGATAGAAATATTATTTTAATGAATAGAGATATTCAGAGAAGATATATTATGGAAAGGATGGAAAAAAATAATGAAGAAAATAATGAAAATGAGTAAAATTAAAGTTTTTTACTTTTTTTTTTGGGCGTTTAGTTTAAGTTTTTTAATATGGATGAAAAAAGATTTTTTTAAATGTTATTTTTAAATTAAAATATTTTATATTTTTAAAAAATACTTTCTTTTTCTTTATTTTTCTCAAATAATAATATTAACTTTAAATAAATAAAAGTTTAAACAAACAACATTAAAAAAAATTATCTTAAATTTAAATTAACCAAAAAACCAAGATTTTTTAATAAAATAAATTAAAAAACAAAAAAAATAAACAAAAAATAATTATTAATAACTTTTCAAAGCCTCAACCAATTTATTAGTAATTAGTTTAGCCTGTTCAATAGTCTCAGCTTCTGCATAAACTCTAACAACATCTTCAGTTCCACTAGGTCTAATAAAAGCTCTTCCATTTTTACATTCCTTAACAACATCATCAATAATTTTTTGTACACTTTCAGGTTCAACTAATCGAGTTTCATTATCATTAGTTTTAAAAACATTTTTATCTTTAACAGAAACTTTAGTATTTAAAGCAGGTAATTCTTTATACATTAAATAAACATCTTCAATTGAATAATCTAAAACTTTCAAAGCAGATTCAGTTGCAATTAAAGATGATAATGCATCACCAATTGAAGGATTAAACATTGAAATATATTTTTGTATTAATTCTAAAATTTGAGAATCTTTACTATTTTCAATTAAGGAATTTAATAAATTAAATTTATCAATTAATTTTTCATTACAATATATTGTTCCATGACCATTTGCTTCAAAATATACTGCAATATCATAATTTCTTGCTTTTGAATGTAAGTATTTTACTCCAGTTTTTGCTAAATCTAATTTTAAACCTTTTAATTTTTCTTCTATATATTTCATTAAAGAACCATTTGCATATGCTGTTGTTATTATTCCTATTTTTATATGTTCATAAAATTTATTTTGTAAATTTGGACTTAGTAATTGAATAAAATAATTTAATATTGTTGAATATAAAACTATTAAACGATCACCATCAATTAATTGTATATTTTCATTAATATCTTTATTATATATATAATATATTATTCTATCAACATCACCATCAAATGATAAATTTTTAATAACATTTGGAAATTGTTCTACTTTATTTAAAGAATATTTCCTTTCTTTATGAGTAAATTCAGCACCACAATTATTATTTAATTTCTCATAAGATGAATAATCATAATTAATAAAATCAACTTTTAAATCTTTATTTCCTTTTTTTAAAACATCATTTATTTTATCTTTACAATAAGCACTTAATCCATTTGCACAATCAATAACTAATTCCTTATTATATTTCTTACATTCATCTTTTTTAAAATATTTATCATAATATTCATTAAAAACTTGATAAGTACCTCCTAAAAAATTCCAATAATCACTTTCAGGAGGAAATATCATTTTATTTTTAATACCAATTTTTTCAAAAGCTAATTGTGAAATTTTAGTTAAAAAATGTAAAGCAGGAGTAGTAATTACATTATAAAAATTATATTCACAAGAATCAAAACATTTAAAAGCATTAATCATAATTTCAGATAAAATTTTATTAGATCTTCTTGTATCATTTCCTAAAATAACAATACATCTATGTTGTTTAATTTTTAATTTATCTACAATTGATTTAATAGTCTCAATTAAATTTTTTGAATTTGCTATTTCTTCCATTAAAATTTCTTCATCATGATTTATCATTTCTCCATTTAAACCTGCAATTTTTACTCCATTATCTGTATAAGTATTATGTGATGCTGTTAACATTATTCCATATGGAAGACTATTTTTTGACATTGAAAGTAAACATGTTAATATTGCTGAACGAAATGATATTTTTTCTAAGAGATCTTCATTAAAACGAAATCCTGCTGTACCATAGTTAAAATATTTATTTGGAATTGTTTTTATTGAATCATCTAAACTTTTTATTGTTTGTAATGTTTTTTCTGGGAGAGGAAGTGTTGGAGTTTCTTTTTCCATTTTTTAATTTTTTTATATTTTATTTTTTTTTTTTTGGGTTTTATTTTGTTTTGAATTAATTTTTTATTTTTTTATTTTGTTTTGTTTTTTTTTTTTTGTAAATATTTAAATTTTTTTTAATTTAATATTTAATATGGAATAAAGTGTATTTATAAAAGAAAAAATAGACATATATATTATAAATTTTTTTAAATTTTTATTCATATAATTAATTCTATTTTTAATATATATATATTATTCTATATATTTTGAGGACTTATTAATGAAAAATCATATGTGTTTTTGTTGTCAGAAATATCAAAAATAAAATTATTTTCAAAATTATTTAATTGATTATTTAAATTAGTATTTTGATGAAATATAAAATTATTATTTTCTTTTTCATTCATTCCATATTTAAAAACATGATTATTTTCTTTTTCTTCATCATCATCATTAAAAAATTTAAATTCTAAATTAAAAGGATTTTGATTATTAAAAGTCTTTTCTTCATTATTAATTTTTTGTTCAAAAACACTTTCACAATTCTCATAATCAAAATTTATATTTTTCTCAGAATTAATAATATTACTTTCAAAAGAATTTTTATGTGATGAATTTTTAGAAATATTAAAAATTTTAGAAGAAGTTGATTTTCTTCTTTTTCTTTTTTTACAAATAATATCATAATTATTTTTATTAACATTAATCTTATCTTTAATAATATCTTCTTTTAATTTCAATTTAAAATTTTTATCATTTAAATTATCATCATTTTCATTATTTTTACAATGAATAATTTTTAATAATTTTTCTCTTTGTTTTTCATTTAAAACAATTTCTTTACATTGTTGATTATTTAAAGTAGCAACAATATATTTAATTATTTCATTAAAATCAATATTTAAATTATTTTTATTTTCAAAATTTAATTCATTTACATTTTTTTTAATTTTTAAAAAAAATTTTTGAGCATGAGATCTTGCTTGAGTACTTGATCTTGTTTTAATAACTTTTTGTACTTTTTTCCATTCATTTCCATATTCTAAAATTCCTTCTAAAAATTTTTTATGTTCTTCTTCGCTCCATCTTCCATTATTAAAATTTTCATGTGATTTATTATTTTCTTCTTCATTTGATGATGATATTGTTTGTAAATTATTTTCATTTAATGATATTTTATCCAGATCATTTTTTATTGTTTGTTTTTGATATGATAAAAAAAGTTTTGAATTTGAATTTGGTAATTTTTTGGTTTGTTTTTCTAACATATTTTTTTATTTTTTTTCCCTCTTAATTAAATTTTCAATTAAATAATTTTATGAGTTATTTAATATTTTTATTTTTTTTTTAAAAATATGATTTTGGATAATTATTTTAGGTTATCTTTTTTTTTATGTTTAGATTGATTATTTTATTTAAATAAATTTCAAAATATTATTTACTTTATATCTTTAAATAAATTTCTTTTTTTTTCAATTATTTATAATCAATATTTTTTCAATTTTAAACATTTTTACTTTTTGATAATTAAAAAAAAATATTTTAATTTTAAAAAACTCTTTTCAAAAAAAAATAATTAAAAAATTAACATATAAAAAAAATAAAAAAATTAAAAAAATAAAAGTTACAACTTAATTAACTAAAAAACCCCAAAAAAAAAAAAAATAAAAAATGTCAACCAACCAAGAACAAAAGACAATAAACCGTTACAACCCTGATTATACATTTCCAACATCATCATACTATCCAACATATCCAAAAACAGAAACTTATGGAGTAAACCCATTAACAATAAACTCTTTAACTTCTGTTGATGTAGATGACCTTCAGCATATATTTGCAAAGGGAATATCAGACAATAAAAATTTATACAAAAGTCAATATTTAACTCGTCGTGCTTTATTAGAAAATGATCATGATTTAAGAGATGTAAAAGCAGCAATAAATCAAGCAAAGAGAAATCAAATTATTTGTCGTCAAATTGAACAAAATCATTTATTACGTTTGAAAAATATGATAAAAGAATCAGAAGAAGAAGAAGAAGCTTTTAGACAAGCTGAACTTGAAAGGAAAAAGAAAGCAGATGAAGAACAAAAAAAACAAGCACTTTGGTTAGAAATGAGAAGAGCAAATTTAGAACAAATGGAAGAGAAGAAAAGATTAAAAAATGAAGCTGAGAAAGAATATGAAAGAGATCGTCTTGCAGCTGAAGAAGCATTAAAAAGAGCAATTTTAGAAGATAAAGCAGCAGCTGAAGAAAAAGAAAGAAAAAGATTAGTTAATCAAGCTTATATGGAAGCTACTATTGCTGATAGAGAAAATAGAAAAAGAAGAAAAGAAGAAGATGAAAGAATTGAAGAAGAAAATTTAAGAAGATATTTAGCTGATAAAGCTCAAAGAGAATCAGATATACAAGCAAAGAAAGATGCTTTACAAGCTGAAAAAGATAGAATTTTTGATAAATTAAGTAAAGATAAAGCAAAAGAAGAAGCTGAAAAGGAATATTGGGAAAATGTTAGAAATGAATTACAAATTTTGAGAGATGAAAAAAAAAGAAAAATTCAAGATTTAGAAGAAAAGATTAAAAGACAAAAAATGAGAGAAGATGTTTTAGCAAGTGCAATTAATCAAATGAAAGAAAAAGAAAAAAGAAAAGAAGAGGAGGAAAAATTAGAAGAAGAATTTAAAAAACAACAACTTTTATTATTTGAAGAAGAAGCAAGAAAAGAAAGATTAATGAATGAGAAAAGAAAACAAAAAGAAATTGAATTTAATAAAGAAGTAGAAAGATTATGGAAAATAAGATTAGATCAATATAAAGCACAAAGAGAACAAGAAATAAGAGAATTAGAAGAAGAAAAAAGAAGAGAAGAAGAAAGAAGATATATAATTGAACAAGAGAAAGCTCGTTTAATTAAAGAAAATGAAGAAATTCTTAGAAAATATAATACTGATGCATATAATAGATTAATTTCTTCTGTTAAACCATATGATATTACACAGAAAACAAAATTAGAAATGTATAGACCAAATAAACATGATGTTATATATAATAATATTTTTGGAAATGTAAATCCAAATACACCTTCAGTTTATCCTAAATATCAACATATTAAAAATTATGTTTATGATATTAATATTCAAGATGTTCAAAAAAATATAAATAGATGTAATCATAGAATGTATAATGCTTATTTAAATAATAATTATGATACATATCCAACTGAAAATGAATATAGAGAACAAATGGAAAAAAATAATCAAAAATATATTGAATATGCTGGAGGACCACCAATTAGAGAAAATACTTGTTATATTAAAAATGCTCCTAGAATGATTGATATTCAAAATGGTAATTATTTGAATAATCCTAGTAAATTAAATTATAGTATGAATGTTAATAATACTGTTGGAAATAATACTAATAATAATTTGATTTATTCACAAAGTATTAATAATAAATTTGTTCCTAATTATAATATTATTAAAAGTAATACATCACAATTAGATAGAAGTTTTGGTAGTGTTCCTAGTGGAAGTATTAGTCCTGCTAGTACTATGAATAGTAGATATCAAGAACAACAAAAAATTCCTGAAATGGCTTAATCCAAAAAATATTTTTAATATTTTTATAAAAATTAAAAGAAAAATAAAAAGCTTTATTAAATATTATTTCATTTCTTTGATAAAATATATTTAAATGAGTTTATTTTTGATTAATAGTTTTTATTTTATATTTTATTTGTTATAATATTATAAGATCTAAGTAAGTTAGACAGAAAAATATAATAAATATTTATTGTACATAAAAAAAAAATTTATTATGAATTAATATTATATAATGTCATTTTCAATTATATTAAAATTTTATTTATTAAAAAAGGAACATATATAACAATTAAATAATAAAATTTTTTTTCATTATTCAAATTTTGAAATATTAAAATTTAATGGTAAAATAACAAATTATATTTCTTTTGTTAATTATAAAATATTAACTAAAATATTTCTTTTTTTTTAAATGAAATCATCAAATTCAATGTCAAAAGAAATTAATGAAAAAAGAAATATATTTTTTAAATATATAAATGAAAATAAAAAAAAGATTGAAGAAAAAGAAAAAAATTTAAAATTAATGATAACTTCAAACGGAATTAATATTACAAGAAATGGATTAACAATTGAAAAAATTAAAGAAATTGAGAAATTAATTGATGAAATTAAAAATTTAAAAGAAAAAAATAAAGAATTAGAAGAAAAAATAAATGACATTGAAATAAGGCAAAAAAAGGGAATAAATATTATTGAAAAAAATGATTATATTTTCAAAAATGAATATAAAAATAGAATAAATAGAAATAATGAAGTTGAAAAAAATAATAATAATATAAATAAATTAAATAACTTTTATTTAAAATTTATTGATTCAATTAATCCACATGATGATATTATTAATTTAATAACTTATTTTCCTTCTGGAAATATTATTTCAATTTCATCAGATAAATCAATTAAAATATATAATAATAATTTTAATATTATCCAAAATATTTTAAATCCAAGAGATTCAAATATTATTTATTTAAGTATTAAAGATGAAAATAATTTTGCTACATGTTCATTAAATAATAAAATAAAAACATGGAAAAAAAATACAAATGAATATTTATTTACTTTAAATAAAACAATAAATAAAGCACACGATTATTTAATAAATCAAATTAAATATTGTTTAAATGGAAATATTATTTCCTGTTCAGAGGATCAAACAATTAAAATATGGGAAGAAAATAATTATAATGAATATCAATGTATTACAATATTAATGAATAATATTAGTATTCTTTCAATATTATTATTAGAAGATAAAAATTTTTTAATATCTTCAGGAGATAATGGAACAAAATTTTGGAATTTAAATAATTATGAATTTATTATTTATATTAAAGATGCTATTTGTAAATTAAATAAAGCATTAAAAAGAATTGATAAATATAGAATTATTGTTGGAGGAAATGATGATGGAATAATTAAAATAATCTCAATTAATGAAAGGAAAATTATTAAAGAAATAAAAAATGGATTTTTATGTTTAACTATTTGTGTACTTGAAAATAAACAATTATTTTTAACTGGAGGATTTAGTAGAGAAATTAAAATATATAAAACTAATAATTATGAATGTATTCAAATAATAAATGAAGCTCATAATGATGAAATTTATGGAATAAATAAATTAAAAAATCATTTCATTGTATCATATGGTGAAGATATAAAAATAAAAATTTGGTCATTTTAATAAGATATTTAAATTTATATTATTTTATAAAAATTATTATTTATTTTAATTTTTTTCTTACAACTATTTTTATTTTTAAAAATAATATAATTTATATATTTTAGATAATTTATTTATTTAATTATTTTTCAATATATAAAAAATTTTATCTTATCCTTTTAATTAGTATATTCAAAAAGAAAATATTTTATTTTTATAAATAATAAAAATAATAAACCAAAAAGGAAATAAGAATAACAATTTAAATAAAAAAAGATAAAGATAAATGATAATAATTTATCCTAAATTTAAATAATTTTTGATTAATTTTACAAAAATGAAAAATTCATTTATTTTTTTTATATTTATTATACTAAAAATAAATAAATCATTATTTTTATAAAAAAAAAATCTATTAGACTATTAATTTTATAAATATTCAAATAATGACAGATTCATCTAATATTAAAAATAATCAATCAATTGAATTATCTACTACAAAAAATATTGAAACATCAAGTTCAGAAAAAATTGAAAAAAGAAAAAACGCAAATAAAATATCATTTAAGGAAGAAATGTTAATTATTGAATTACCATTAGAGTCATTATTTCTTTATTCAATTTGCATTTTATTTCTTATTTTATCTTTTACTTTTTATATTTTAAGCCTTCAGTCTTTAAATTTATTACAAATAAATTCAAAAAATTATTTTTCACATTGGTTAAAAAAAATAGGATTTTTTTTAATTTTTTCAAGTTTATTCTTATCTTTTATTTATTATATGATATTTCAAAAATTTATAAATATATTATTAGGAAAAATATCAGTTGTTATTTATTTAATTATTTTTATATTTCAAAGAGGAAATTCATATTATGATCATGGCATATTTAATTTTTTTGGTTTAATATTCTTTACATTTTATTTTTTTTGTATTTTATATTATTCAATAATAATATTTCAAAAATTAAAAATTAAAAGAGCATTACTTTTATATTTTATTATTCTAATATTAATAATTTCTTTTTTATTTATTTACTATATTTATATAAATTATTTCGCATTTTATGCTATAAATCCAAAATTTAATTCATATATTAAATCTTATTCATCAATAAATACAAATAATACTAATTTTAGTAATTATAATGATTCTGAATATATTGAAGATGAAGAATATTCGATTAATGAGAATATAAAAAAGGAAAATTTTACAAATGAAAATAATCAAGATATAGAATCAAATAATAATATAATAGAAGAAAATAATTCAAATAAAGAAAGCACAAATGCATCAAATATAAAAAACCCAGGAAAAAGTAATAATGATATTCCT
>JAEEGK010008074.1_pt1 | contig 24938 bp, 22 predicted proteins | sample 8958771 | NCBI WGS metagenome assembly JAEEGK01 (sample SAMN16246547, study PRJNA631951) | gut metagenome | biome: gut microbiome; feature: rumen; material: SC-attached | host: Bos | place: Iran: Karaj | collected 2018-10
TGGACTGCTGGGGCGGCAGCGTGATCGTTCCCCCGGAGCGGCTCAGCCCGAAGCAGCCCGTGGCGCCCGTGGACCTGGCAGACGGCATCTCCTGCCCGCTGCTGGGCATTTTCGGCAACGAGGACAAATTCCCGACGCCGGAGGAAGTGAACGCCCTGGAGGCCGTGCTGAAAGAGAAGGGCAAGGACTATGAATTCCACCGCTATGACGGCGCGGGCCACGGATTCTGGTATTATGACCGGCCCATGTACCGGCAGGAGCAGGCCATGGACTCCTGGAACAAGGTCCTGGACTTCTTTGACAAGCATCTGAAAGGGACCTGACATGCGGTCGGAAGGGCCGGAAGCGCCCCTGGCCATCATGGCCAAGCCCGTGGGCTCCCGCTGCAACATGCGCTGCGCCTACTGCTATTATCTGGAGAAGGGAAAATACTCCGAGAACAAAAAGCAGACGCGCATGAGCTTCGACCTGCTGGAAAAGCTGATCCGCCAGACCATCGCCGCCTCCCCCGGCCCCGTCGTGTCCTTCACCTGGCACGGCGGCGAGCCCACCCTGGCCGGGCTGGATTTCTACAAAAAGGCCCTGGAGCTGGAAAAGAAATACCTCCCCAAGGGCTGGGAGGCCTGGAACAACCTGCAGACCAACGGCCTGCTCCTCAACGAGGGCTGGTGCCGCTTCCTGAAGGAGAACCGCTTCGACGTGGGCCTGAGCATCGACGGAAACGAAGAAACCCATGACGCGAACCGGCGCCTCATGAACGGGGCGGGGACCTTCGGGCGGGTGGGCGCCGCCATCCGGCGGCTGCGGGAGGCCGGCGTCGAGCCGGACCTGCTGTGCACGGTGAACGCCGTCTCCCAGGAAAAGCCCCTGGAGGTGTACCGCGCCCTGCGGGACACGGGGTGCATCTGGGTGCAGTTCATCCCGGTGGTCATCCGCTCCGGCGAGGGGGCCGCTCCCGGTTCCGTGAGCCCGGAGGGCTACGGACGCTTCCTCACGGCAGTGTTCGACGAGTGGGTAAGACACGATCTGGGGGTGCTGGACGTGCAGCTCTTCGCCGAAATGGCCCGGATCATGGCGGGCGGCCAGGCCAGCCTGTGCTGGATGAGCCCCACCTGCGGCCATGTGCTCATCGCCGAGGAGGACGGGGCGGTGTATTCCTGCGACCACTTCGTGGACCCGGCGCACCGGCTGGGGAGCCTGCGGGAGGGCAGTCTCGCCCGGATGGCGGAGGGGGATTTCCAGCGGGCCTTCGGGCTGGCGAAGCGGGAAAACCTGACCGACGAGTGCCGGGCCTGCCCCTATCTGCGCTTCTGCAACGGGGGCTGCCCCAAGGACCGCTTCGGCCTCAGCGCGGAGGGGCAGCCGGGCCAGTATTGGCTCTGCGCGGGGCTCAAGGCGTTTTTCGCCCACGCCCAGCCGATCCTGGAACGGGTGATGGCCATGAGCGCCCAGGGCAAAACGCCACCGGAGATCATGGCGGAGCTGTAAAGCCCGGCAGCCGCAGCATAGAAAACGTCCTGAGAAATCATGAGATTTCTCAGGACGTTTGATCCTTGTGCAGGTTATTTGCCGCCGAGGAAGCCGGAGAGCAGGGAGGAAATATCCGCGCCGCCGAGCATGCTCCCCACCATGCTGCCCAGGGGATTGACGTCCGCGCTCTGCTGCTGTTGCTGTTGCTGCTGGGGCACTTGCTGCTGCTGCGGTGCGCCGCCCAGGAGGCTGCCCAGCAAGCCGCCCAGGCCGGAGGCCGGAAGCGCGCTCTGCTGCTGGGGCGCCTGCTGCTGTCCGCCGCCCAGAAGGCTTGCGAGCAGGCCGATGCCGGAAGGGGCCGCCTGCTGCCCGCCGCCCAGGGGCTGAACGCCCTGCGCCTGCTGCTGCGGCTGCGCCTGTACCGCCTGCGTGAACTGCTGGCCGAGAAGGCTCATCAGCAAGGGGGCCGCGGCGCCGAGGATCTTGCCCGTGGCTGCGTTGCTGAGGCCGGCTTTCGTCGCCGCGTCCTTTGTCGTCGCGGCCTTGTCCCCGCCCAGAAGATGGCCGACGATCTTCTCGCCGTCCTTGATGTCCACATGGGAAAGGAATGCGGTGATGTCGCTGGTGTCGTCCTTCGCGTGGGAATCCAGCGCATTGGCAAAGCCCGCAACGGTATCCTTGTTGTTGGCCTGGCCCTGCACGCCTTTGAGCATGGCGGGCAGCGCGGAGAGCAGCACGGATTTCACCTCGTCCGTGCTTGTGCCGGTCTTTTCGCTCATCTGCGTGATGCTGTCTGCGCTCAGCATCGTTTTCATCATAGAGGTCAAATCCATTTGGAACATCTCCTTCATGTTGATATGACAATTATAGGATCCGGAGAGGAGAATGTCAAATCAAGCCGATCGCCGCATACATGGGTTCCCGGATGAGGGGGCCGAAAAGAGAGCCTTGAAAATCAAAGATCTCTATTGGGTACTTCCGTCACCTTGGGCGCGGCATGCCGAAGGAGGGGGTCTCCACGCCGTTGTCCTCCTTGAAAAGGAAGCGGAGGCCGCTGTTGAGGTATTTGCCCCAGGAGGTGCCCCAGTGGGATTCCCGGCTGTCGATGATCATGCAGAGCTGCCGGTTATTGAGCTTCAGGGAATTCTTCATGTGGCGGTAGACGTCGATCAGGTAGTCAAAGACGAGGACTTCGATGCCCTGATCCCCGGAATACAGGTAGAAGCGGGCGTTTTCCAGCTTTTTGGGGTCGTAGGCGTCGATCCTTGCCAGGTAGTCCTCCGCTTCCAGGAGGCCCAGGCCGCAGGACAGGTCCAGGCTCCGCCCGAACACGTCGGGATCCTTAAAGGTCATGTAAAGGGATTCCAGGCCGCCCATGCTCGCGCCGCCCACGGCGGTGTGGGCCGCGTCCGGCAGGGTCATGAAGTGTTCGTCGATGATGGGTTTCAGGGTGTCCTTGATGAAGTCGGCGTAGTAGCCGCCCAGGGGGTTGGGCTTCGGCGCGTCGGGACGGCGGGGGCCGCCGAAATTCAGGTTGGGCTTCAGGGGCGGCAGCAGCTCGTTGCTCCGGTCGTCGGAGGTGTCGATGGCCACGACCATGCACTGGCATTCCGGCTCCAGCTCGCTGATGTGCTGATCGCAGTCCCAGCTGCCCATACCGGGAGAAGCCTTTTCGGGGAACGCCACCTGCCCGTCGTGGAGATACAGCACGGGGAAACGCTTCGCGCCGTCGTAGCTTTCCGGCGTCCACACGCGGATGGTGCGCATGCGCCTGTCCGGGATGGGGTCCATGGCGATCTGGAAGGTGACCAGTTTGCCCCGCTTCACCCATTCGGAGTGATCTTCAAATACGACTGCCATTGTTTTTTTGCTCCTCTCTTTTTTCTGTTTACAATTACAGTTCTTTAAATACGATGGGCCGGATCGTCCGAGATCCTCGGCCGGGATGCGCGCCTCGGACCGGGCAAGCGCTAACTCAGTCGTCGCGGTTCCGCGCATACGATCCCCAAAAGTAACGGATCATGCTTTTGGGACGCCTAGCCTATTGACTCGCAGGGCAGCGGTAAACTACAATAACCGTAAAAGCGGACATATCGTCAACACAGCCGGAAACTATCTTTTTCCGGAAAACGAAAAGGAGGCGCTTATGGGCAAAGTCAACCGAAAATTCTACGGTCTGAGTCAGTATAAAGGTCCCTTCTGCTATGAGCTGGCGGGGAAGCAATTCCGCCTCGTCATGGATAATGGGACGGTTTTCGCGCTCCGCTTTCTCGATGCGGAAAGCCTGGAATGGTCAGTGAACGGAGAGACGCCCAGGAAGGACGGCTACCAGTGCCTGAAGGGTGACGACACCACCTATCTGGTGAACCTGCGCCTGCCGGAGGACAATGGCCGGATCTCCTATAACTGGATCCTGGATACGGAGCAGCGGCTGGTCACCATGGACGTCATGGAGCGGCGTTACGATAAAGACCTAGAACGTCTTGTCCGCAATACGCCCTCCTTCGGCGCGATGGAGATGCCCGGCCTCCCGCTTCCGAAAATCCGGCACCATTTCAGCACCCGCATGGTGGGAAGCCATATCTTCTGGCATTATAATCCCGGCCACGTCCTTCAGCATATCTACCACTCGCCGAAGGCGATCCGCGCAAGCACCGGGGACGGGTTGACGCCGGTGGAAACGCAGCGAAACAGGATGAAATACCTGCTGGAAAGCCCGAATCCCGAAGATCGGGCAGAGGCGGAAAGATCCATCGAGGCCTTCCGGCAGCGCGAGACCTATTATCCGATCTTCGAAGAGCCCTGCTTCCATGTATGGATCAAGGAGAATCTGAACCTGTTCTGTTTCGCGGAGGAGATCATGTGCCGGCGTTCGCCAAATCACGACCAGGGCGGCGGCGGGATCCTGCTGCTCCAGGACATCGAGCGGCTCCTGGAAGTCGGCGTCTGCTTCAACCTCAACGAGAATTACATGGTCTCCGCCTATGGCGACAGCAACGAAAACGGCGACCCCTTCGACACGCTGCCGACCCCCTATGGTGAAGAGTGGAAGGGCCTGACCAGCATGCCCAGCGTCTATTGGGAGACACCGGAGGAATAATGGCTTCCGGTCTTCCCCGGCGGAACCGCACACCGGCTGAGAAAGGAGAAAAACATGCCTTATATGCGCGTAAGCCTGTCCAAAAAGCTGACAGAGGAGCAGAAGCAGAGCCTGTATGCAAAATTGGGAGAAGCCCTTCGGATCATCCCCGGCAAGGAGCCCTTCATGCTGATCGCCGAGATCGAGGACGGGCGGCAGTTCTATGCCTTCGGGGAGAAGCAGGATAATTTCGCTTTTGTGGACGCCCGCTATTTCAGCCGCGTGGAGTACCATGTGAAGCGGGATTTTGCGGTGGCCGTGATGAAGGCCATCGAGGAGGTGGCGGGCACAAAGAGCGCGAACATCTCCATGAACATCTTCGAGCTGTCCACCTGGGCCGGCTTCGGGGACCTGAACGACGAGTTCTACCAGGAGCCCGGCAACGGCTGATGTGCGCCGTATGCGGCATCCGGCTTCGGGCGGCGGACCTCAGCGCCGATCCAAGACGCCGGATTCGATTTCCCGGAGCATCGTGACCGTCGCCTTATAGCAATTTTCCAGGCCTTCCGTGTCCAGATTGTCATAGGAATCCCTGCGGGTATGGTAGTAATCCTCCAGCTTGTGATTCAGGCCGGTCACCGCAACGGAGCGGAAGCCGCCCTGGGTAAAGCCGGCGCTGTCTGTGGCCCCGCCCATGAGCGGAACAAGGCCCCGTTTGCAGGGGACCTGCGCTGTTTTCGCCGCGCGAAGGAAAGCCTCTCCCAGAGCCCTGTCCGCTTTCACGGTGCCGTTGAGGTCCCGGAAATTGACCATCAGCTGAGCGGGATCGTGGATCGTATCGAAGCAGAGGATATACGTCGGTACGTCGGAATAATCCTTCCCGTGGGCTTTGCACCAGGCCTTTGCGCCGCGTATCCCCGCCTCCTCCCCGCCGGTCAGGATCACGCCCACTTCCGTGCTCTCCATCTGCACGCCCAACCGTTCCATTTCCCGCAGGACGGCGATGCCCATAAAGCAGGCGCTCAGATTGTCGTTCGCTCCGTCCACCGTGCGCCTCGGGTCGTAGGTGAAGGCAAGGAGGAGGAAAAAGGGAAGGAACAGAAGCCCCCACCTTGCCGCGGCGCGTATCCAGGCCCCGGTGAGACAGAGGGCGCAGACGGCAAGGGCCATATAGCCCAGCACCCCGACGAGGGACATCACGCCCGGTATCTCGAAAACGATCCCGCCGAAGCGGTAGTTCAGGGGGAATTCCCAGGCCGCGTCCGTGTGCCCGTTCAGGAAGACCCGCCGTCTGACCGTTCCGGTGCAGGGGCGGAGGGCGGTGACGTTGACACTCTCCTTCTCCGGGAACAGAGGGTCCAGCACCTGCCTGTAGAAGACGAAATGGAACAGGAACAGCAGGAGGGCGACGCCGCCGAAAACCAGGCTGAGCCAGGGGCGCACAAAGAACGTCAGCACGCAGAGGCTGTCGAAGACAGCCGAAAACCAGAAGTAGCCGTAAAAGGCGGCGGGGCGGACCCGGAAGGGTTCCGTCAGGACGGTTTTGCAGCCGCAATCCCTGCGCAGGACGCCTGCCATATACCTTGCGGCTTCCCTTTCGCCCTCGCTTCCGGGCGCGCGCTTGGCCATATCCCGGCAGATATGGGTGATCTCGCCGGTCATGTAGGCAGCGGCGTAGGCACTGTTCTCAAATAGGCTCGCCATGATGACACCTCTGCACGCAATAACGACGCACGCACCCGTCCGGGGTCCTGCCCGCGACGGATGCGTGCTATCTGTATCTCCGCAGCGGTACTGTGCGGGAGAAGCTTGGCTTACAGGGATGCGCCGAAAGCCTTGATCTCGGCCAGGGCTTCTTCCGTGCCCACCTGCTTGCCGTCGTATTCAAAAATGCCCAGATCCTGCGCCTGGATGAAGCCAAGGATGCCCTTGTACTGGGTCTCGATGGCGGCATAGACGTTGGGAGAGCCGGAAGTCAGGAGCAGCGCCCACTTCTTGGCTGCCGGCGCCATGACCGCATAGAAGCGGGAGATCACCGACTCCAGCTGCCCCGACAGGCCGTGATAATACACGGGAGAAGCCAGCAGGAGCATTTCCGATTCTGCCAGGGCGGGATAAACTTCGGCCATTTCGTCCTTCTGGATGCAGGCCCCGCCGCCCTTCGTGTGGCAGTATTCGCAGCCCTTGCAGCCGCCGATATTCATGGTGCCCACCTGCAGGACCGACACCTGGTGTCCCGCGCTCTCCGCGCCCTCCCGGAATGCGGCGATCAGGGCGGCGGTGTTTCCCTTCGGGCGGGGACTTCCGTTCAACACTAAAATCTTCATTTTGACCTCCTTGTCACAAAGCGGTGATTAGCTTGCTACCTTATACAGAGAGTCTAATGGAAAGACAGCGGCATGTCAACCTCATGATCCCGTTTTATCGCCGTTTACAATGACCACGTTCATGGGTTCGACCTCGACCGTTTCCCAAACCTGCTCCCGGATATACGGCTCGGAATCCAGATACTGCCGGAGAAGCTCCTCGCTGTCGAATTCCATGATCAGCACGGAACCCTTCATGTTCCCCCGGTCATCCAGAAGGCCGCCCGCACAGATGACCTTGCCGGGCACTTTCGCCATGTTTTCCAGATGGCGGGGCCGGACGGCCAGCCTTTTCTCCAGCCGGTTTGCCCCGTCGTATGCTTTGATGATGTACTGAATCTCTCTCCCCCCCTTCCCCAGGACAGGCGGCCATTCCCGATACAGGACGGCGGTCCCCTGCGGCTGCGGGGCAAGGCGTCCGGGATCGGGCACGGCGAAGAATGGCATTACGGCGCGGAGGCGGGCTCGTTCGTCTCCGGACCGGTGTATTCCAGGCAGAGCATGGTCAGGTCGTCGAACTGTTCCGTTTCCTTTACAAAACCGTCTACCGCATCCCTCACGTTTTTCAGGATAGTCTCCACCGGGGCGCCGCTATCCCGGTTCAGCGCTTCCAGCATCCGATCCGTGCCGAACATCTGATCGGCTTCGTTGGTGGCCTCCGGCACGCCGTCGGTATACAGGAACAGCTTGGAGCCCGGCTCCAAGTGCAGCTCATACTCCTTGTACTCTATGTCTTCCAGCCCGCCGATGACGAGACCGTGGGGGTCCTTGTACAGCGTGAAGCGGCCGTCCGGAGCTTCTTTCTGTGCGCCGCGATCAAAACGCAGGACGCCAGCAGCGCCATATACGCATAAACCGGGGAAAAGGGATACCAGCGGCTCCTGTGGTATTCACCGGCGGCATCTACATAGAAATACATCCCGTTGAGCAAGTTGAGCAGCCGTATCGCAATGGCGACGGCCAGCATCACCTGCATGGCCCGGTCCGCGATGCGGTCCAGCTTTGTGTCGGACATCAGCGTGCTGGTCACATAGCGCCAGAAGAGGAAGGCCCCCACCGGGGTGCACATATAGTACAGCGTATTGTCCAGAATGTTGACCACGCGCATCGACGGCAGTCCATCCACGAGCCAGGCCACAAGATCCGTGAAGAGGCCCAGGAAGGCGACGCTCAAAAGCCGCAGGAAATAGCGCTGGTCGCTGCCCGTCTTCTGCACGTCGATCATGCATGCGATGAACAAAACGAACCCCATCAGCATCCCGAAGATATCGACGCCGATGTTTATCAGATAGAGATTGGGCAGGTTCTCCAGCTTTCTGTACCAGACGAATACCAGTCCCAAAACGATGAGGAGCAGATATGCTCCGCAGACGATGAGCCCGTCTGGCCTTTTTTCTTTTCCGTGAATCCCATTTTTACCTCATCATTTTCCAAATTGACTGCGGGTCCTTTCACGGTGACATATTACCACCCGCGATGCGCGATGTGCAAGGGATGACGAAAGGCTTTGATCGTGCACTTCTTCACAACCGGGCGATCCCTGGGCCTGTCTGGCCCGCTCAGCCTGGCGGGATATTCGCCTTCGCCTTCGGCTTGATGCTGGCGGCATAGGCGCTGTTGCACAGGCCCAGCACGGCCGAGATGATGAAGAGGGTCTCGATCCCCACGGTCTGCCAGATCCAGCCCCCGAAAAGGGCGATCAGCACCGTGATCATATGGTTGACGGAAATGCCCGTGGAGAGGGTGGCCTTCGTCTCCTCCGGGGAGTCGGAAATGTCCTGGACATAGACATTGGAGGCCATGGAAGCCAGGGAGATGATGGAATCCAGCACATAGTTCACGCAGCAGACGGTGAAGGCGATTTCCCTGGGGAAAAGATGATGGGCAAAGCCATAGAAGAAGCAGACGACGACCAGGATCAGGGTGTCGGAGATCATGATGATCTTATAGCCGATCCGGTCGATCAGCCTGCCGATCAGCGGGGAGAGAACGAAACCGGTAATGGCGGAAACGGCAAACAGCAGGCTGATGACCCTGGCGTCCGCGCCGTAAAACAGGATCAGCACATAGGGGCCGAAGGTGAAAAAGACCTGCTTCCGCGCCCCGTAGAACACCTCCAGCATGTAATACTTCCGGAATTTCCTGCGGAAATAGAAGCGGCTGACGTTCTTATCCGTCTCGCTTTTGCCGTGGAGTCCGAAGGCCAGCACGGTCCCCAGGGCGGTCAGGATCGTGGCGACGAGGAAGAAGGCCCGGAAGGGCGTCTTTCCGGCAAAAAGGGACAGGGTCACGATCACCACCGCATAACCGGCCAAGGTGCCGATCTGGTTCACGGAGCTCTGGTACCCCAGGGCGACGCCGCCGCTGTCGGGCCGGGCATATTGGAGCGTCATGGTGTTTTTCATCCCCAGCTGGATATGCTCGCCCAGGGAATAGACGCAGATCGCCAGCGTCACCAGCAGCTTGGAGGGCGACACCAGGGCCAGCATGCCCATGCCCGCCAGCATCACCAGTGCGCCGATCTTATAGAGGCTTTCTGCGGAAAGCGTATAGAACAGCGCCAGCAGGAAGACCAACAAAAGGCCGGGCAGCTCCCGGAAAAACTCTGCCAGTCCCCGCTCAAACTCGCCCATGACCACGATGTTTGCCAGGTAATTGTCGATGACGCCTTTATAGATGCCGTATCCAAGCCCCATGGTCAGGATGGCAAGGAAAAGCCACTGGAAGCCGGACTTCTCCCGAAAGACAGCTTTGATCTTATTCATCGTTCGCCTCTCGCTTTTTACTTCGTATCTCCTCCGGGCGGCAGAGGGCCGTCATGGCTCCTGTTCCGCCAGATACATTCTGGAAAGGGCAACATAGGGCGAAGAAGCATCCAGGAGCGCGCGCTGCCCCGGCCCGAGCTCCCGCACGCATTTTGCCGGGACGCCGACCATCATGCTGCCGGGCGGCACGACTGCCTTTTCCTTTATCACCGCACCGGCCCCGATCACGCAGTGATCGCCGATGACCGCGCCGTCCAGCAGGACCGCCCCCATGCCGATCAGCGTATTGCTGCCGACGGAAGCGCAGTGGATGATCGCACCGTGGCCCACGGTGACGTTATCCCCAATGGCAAGGGGACGGTCCTTTTCCGTGTGCAGGACGGCGTTATCCTGGATGCTGGTGCCGCGGCCCACGGTGATCCGGCTGCAGTCGCCGCGAATAACGACGCCGTACCAGACGGAACTGTCCGGTCCGACGGACACGTCCCCGATCAGGGTCGCAGTTTCCGCTATGAAGGTATCGGGAGAGACCTGGGGCGTTTTGCCCCGGAATGTGACGATCATTTTCGCTGCCTTCTTATCCTGTTTTTCAATAAACACGCCCGTCTTTGCGGCCTTATTTCCGCCATGCTGTGCCGCCGGCCTTGACGGACCGTCGATGATTTGCGCCCGCCCCGCCTAGACCCGGTGGACCTTTCCCCAATCCGCGTCCGACAAAGCGTGCGCTCTCGCTTCTTCCGCCGGGAGGCCCAGGGCCAGGATGCCGGCGATCCGGAATCTTGCCGGGACGGCCAGTGTTTCCCGCACATTCTCCTCCGCCGCTTTTCCGGAAGCATCCGTCCGAAAATGTATCTGCACCCAGCAGCTGCCGACGCCCTGCTCCTCGGCCATGAGCATCATGAAGGACATGGCGATGGAGCAGTCTTCGACCCAGGTATCCGCCCGCTCGCTGTCGCCGAATACCGCGATGGCCGCACTGCATTCCGCAAGCATCCCGCCGCCCGCGTTTTTCACCATGGAGAGCTTCCTGAGCGTTTCCCTGTCCCTCACCACGTAGAATTCCCAGGGCTTCAGATTGCGGCTGGTCGGCGCAAGGAGCCCTGCCTGCAGGATCTTTTGAAGCGTTTCTTCCGGTATGTCCTCGCCCGTATACCTCCGGATGCTTCTCCTCTTCAGGATCGTGTCCATCAATTCCATTTCCCACACCTCGTCTCCAAGATCGTTATTCCGCCTGCCTCGCCGCTTCGTCAAGGGTATCCCCCGTCAGGCGGTACGTCGTCCACGCATTCATGGGCGCTGCCCCGAGGGACAGGTAAAACTCTATGCTCGGCCGATTCCAGTCCAGACAGGCCCACTCCAGCCTGCCGCATCCCCGTTCCACCGCGAGCTGCGCCAGCTTCCGGAGGAGCGCTTTCCCGTAACCCCTGCCCCGAAAGGCCGGCAGCACGAACAGATCCTCCAGATAAATACCGGCGCGGCCAAGAAACGTGGAGAAATTATGGAAGAACAGGGCAAAGCCCACTGCCTGCTCTCCCTCGCACACGAACAGCACTTCCGCCTTTTTCTTTTCGAAGATCCATTCCCGCAGAAGCGCCTCCGTCGCCACGACCTGATCCGACATCTTCTCATAGTCGGCCAGGGCGCGAATGAAGTCCAGGATCAGCGGGCAGTCATCCTCCAAAGCAAATCGAAACGTCATGATTCCCTCCAGGTCTTCTGCAAATCCATCTTGAATGCCCTTTTCAGGAAATGGATCCGTTTTTCTATCAGCGCTGCCACAATGCCGCTTTTCAGCACCATGTCATAGCCGTGCACGGTGCCCTCCGTCTGGTGGAGCTCCACCGGGATCCCGCTCTCTTTCAGTTTTTCCGCATACAGGATGGCGCCGTCGCGCAGGCAGTCAAACTCCGCGGTTTCGATATAGGTCATCGGCAGGCCGGCGAATGATCCCGCTTCTATGGGGGAGCGATAGGCCAGCTTTCCCGCCGACTCGTCCTGAACGTACCATTCACCGTATGTGTTCGCGTCCCTGGTGTTGCACATGGGCGTGTCCGTATACAGCCGGATCGACTCCGTCTCGCCGCAATCGCCGACGGCCGGATAGGTCAGCAGCTGCGCGCAGGGCACGGGGACCCTCTCATCTATCGCCATGAGAGTCACCGCCATGGCCAGCGTTCCCCCCGCGCTGTCGCCGCACACCGCCGCCGGGGCTCCCCCCGAAAGGTCGAGCAGCCGCCGGTAAGCCGCAAAGCAGTCCTCCGGCGCGGCGGGAAAGGGCGCGCCGGGCGCAAGCCGATAGTCCGGGAACAGGACGCGGCAGCCCGCCCGTTCCGCGTAGATCCGGGCAAGCTTATAGTGATAGGGAGCAGCCGGAAAGGCATAGCCGCCGCCGTGGCAGAACAGAAGACAGCCGTTGCGTTCTCCGCTTCTGGGCTCATAGAGCAAAGCCCGGAGGGTATGGCCCCCGGTCGACGGGATCCGGATATGCTCCACCCTTACGGTGCGGTCTGTCCTCTGCTGATGATACAGTAGTCCCATAGCTCTCTGAATGAAAGGGATCGTTTTCCGGTTCAGCGGGGGGCGGATGCCTGATAAGACCCTGAAATCCGGATGGATCGGGTATTTGACTGTACTCATGGAAATTCCTCACACTGCAGAAACGAGGGCTTCCTTGGGCGCCTCATTATCATGACTATACGATGGCGAAAAGCCGCCTGCGCCGGCAGGAGAGTCCGGCTGTTTATCGCTTCCCGCCGTTATCGTCCCCCTGAAACGTACCGGCAAGATTATACAATATTAACCCTTCATTAGGCAATGTGAGATTGAAAAATAAGACTATGTATTTTGAGCGGCCTTGACGCAGTGATCGCAGCCAAAGCCGCATCCGATCGCATGCTTCCCTACGGAAGAGCGGCAGGCCGCAGAGGAGGCAAAGCGGGATAAACCCATTGAAAACTGCCGGGAAGTCAACAGGAAGCCCAACAAGACCGCTTCTTCGATCCTGACGGTGGCCAGCGCCGAGGAGATCAAAACGCTCGTCAGCGCCGCGGCGGGCAGCAATGAGTATAAAAGAGCCATGGAGAAGTTTTGCGATGTGCACAAGGGTGAGCTCAAGGCGGCGGAGCGGGAACTGGAACTGAACGAACAGCTGGCAGCAAACCCGGATCCCGATAAGCTGCGGAAGATCGCGGCGGAGAAGATTTCAGTATGAGCTGGAGAATTACCGGGAGAAAATGCTGGAGACGCAGGATCACCTGGCGAGAACCCTCTCTCCGGAGCGCATGCAGGATCGCGTCAATTATATGGAGGGCAGCAAATACTTCCAGGCCATGTGCGCCGGGATGTCCCAGGAAGAGCTGAAAAAGCTCGCCCCGGAGGGGGGCGAGAAGCTGTGCAAGAAGTTTGCCGAGACCCAGGCGGCCATGAAAGAAGCCGCCCGGCAGAAGGAAGAAGCGGCGCAGGCGAACATAGGGCAGGATGGACCGCAGGAGGAGCGGGTGAAGGGAGATCCGACGGAACCGATCCTGTGAGAGGGGAATGCATTTCCCCTTTTCGGCAGCGCCGATGAACAGATACAGGGCTGCGCATATCGATCATATGCCAGCCCTGTATTTCCTTTGATCCCGCCTTATTTCGTTCTGCCCGGGATCCTGTCCTCACAGGGAACTCCCACCATGCATTTGGCGCAGTTTCCCTTTTTGTACAGTTTAAAGAGTTCGGCGCTGCGATCACTGCACTTTTTCAGGTTGCGCAGATATTCCATCGTTATGGCGTTCACGGGGCAGCGCGTGGTACATGCACCGCAGCGGATGCAGTACTCATAGGGGTCCGTGTAGGCGCGCTTCGTGGGCTCCAGGGCGCAGTCCATGATGAGGGTCACCATAGCGCCGCAGCAGCCCTTCTCTGTGATGATGTGGCGATGGACGCCGAAAGTTCCGAGCCCGGCGGCGTAGGCTACATGGCGGGTGGACCAGGGTGCGGAAAAGTGAAGGTCCTCCTCTCCGCCGCTGATGATGGGCGTGGAGACGGGGGAATGCTCCATATCCCAGGTGGGGTTGATGACCTTGACCCCCGCCTTCTCCAGCGCGGCAGTCATGCCGACGGCAAAGGGGACAAGCACGTTCCCATGGTCTCCGTAGCCACACACCCAGGCCTCATCCTGGGGTTCCGTTGAGGCCCGGTGTCTGCTGCGGATCTCCTCGGAAAAGGCAAAAAAGAACACGACCACGGTCTTGGCCTCCGGCATCCGTTGCTTCGGACCAAGCCAGTTTTCCCCGTTTATCACGGGGTCCCGGAAGGTGTCGAAAATGGGATCGTCTGCGGCGGCAAAGCCGTAGATGGGCGCATCTACGATGGGTACGGTCACATCCTCCGCAGGAAGATGTGTCAGATTCTTGTCTTCCAGACCGGCGAAGACATCTTTCACGATTTCGGAAAACCGTTGTTTGTCCATCATTCGGGCATCCTCTCCTCTCGATTATCCTGTTCAGTAACCGATGATTAAATCGGCGTGTGCGGATCGTCGAGCAGATTTTTCGCCTTCATCAGGCGAAAAATCGCAGGAATATTCTGTGTATTGCAAGATTTTTTGACAAAATCAGGCAGAAAATATGCCGACAAGACGTGCACGGTGATTTAATCATCGGTTACTTCAGCGGGAATATCGGTTTCTTTTCTTATTTTACCACGGACCCGGGCAACACGCAAGGAATGGCGGCAGCCGTCCCGGTATATTCGCCCCGCCGCGGCCTGTGCCGCCGGCGCCGTGCCTGGTAAGACAGCGCGGCTCCCCGACCTGCTTCTCCTCGCCGCCCCGGCGAGGAGAAGCAGGTTTCTTTCGACCACAAATCAATTCCTTGCTATATTTATATCGGCATCAAGGAGATCAAAAGAACAGCGTTTTATACTGATACCCAATAGAAATCTCGGATTCCCAGTGGCATAAATCGCGCCAAACTTCGTTGTCGGCCTTGACGGGCGACATGTATTGGCCAAGATTTTCGGGCAATATGACGGAACATTATGCAAGCAAGATGCGTGCCTGGAATTATGCGGCGTTGCCTATATAGTCTCCAACTCCTCCAGCCAAAGCGCAGAGGATGCGTCGCTGGGCATTCGCCAGTCCCCGCGGGGGGACAGGGACACGGAGCCTATCTTCGGTCCGTCGGGCAGACAGCTTCGTTTGAACTGCTGGGAAAAGAATCTTTTGTAGAAGTTCCTTGCCGCATCCCGGACTTCCCCTGCCGTCAGTTCCGGATAGGCCCGGCAGGCATAGGCCATCGTCCGCTGCGGCTCGAAGCCATACCGCAGCGTGTAAAAGAGAAAGAAATCATTCAGGTCGTATTTGCCGATCTTCTCCTCCGTCATCTGCGCGATCTGCCCGTCGGCGCTGGGCGTCAGCTCCGGCGTGATCGGGGTGTCGCAGACCGCAAGGATCACGGCGCGCAGCTCTTTGCTTGCGCACATACCGGCGTAGGTCCGGCAGATGAACTTCACCAGCGTCTTCGGTACCGAGCAGTTCACAGCGTACATGGACATATGGTCGCCGTTATAGGTGCACCATCCCAGCGCCAGCTCGGACAGATCCCCCGTCCCCACGACCAGCCCCTGCTTCATGTTGGCGGCGTCCATGAGGATGAAGGTGCGCATCCGCGCCTGGGCGTTCTCATAGGTCACGTCTCCTTCGCCCTGATAGCCCGTTTCGTGTCCCAGCTGTTCAAGATGCAGCTGTACGCCCTCCCGGATCGGGACTTCATAGGATTCGTCGGCCAGGAGCCCCATCAGGCGGACCGCATTCCGGTATGTCCGGCCGGATGTGTTCCCCTCGCTGGGCATGGTATAGGCGATGATCCGGATATCCGGGACAAGCTTCTTCGCCTCGGCGCACACCAGCAGGGCCAGCGTGGAATCCAGGCCGCCGGAGACGCCGACGACCAGATTCCGTATCCCCGTCGCCCGCACTCTGGTCGCCAGGCCGTTTGCCTGGATCTGCAGTATCCTTCGGCAGCGCGCCTCCCGTTCTTCGTTATCCGCCGGTACGAACGGATTCCTTGCGATCGGATAAGCGCAGGCGCGCATGCGCTCCGCCAGCTCCCCCGCGGGCAATTCATCGGGGCCGAAAGCCTGTATGCGGACCGGCACCCGGCGGTAGCTCCGCTCCGATGCGTTTTCGAAGGTGTTCTGCCGCCTGCGGTCATGCAGGATGCAGGCCAGGTCGATCACCGCTATTTCCCCATGGGGACAGGGGGGGAAGATGCTCTCCCCCAGAATGCTGCCGTTCTGGGCGAGGATGGCGTGCCCGGAAAACACCAGGTCGGTACTGCTTTCCTGCATCCCGGCGGAGGCGTAGATATAGGCGCAATAGCAGGCGCCGCTCTGCTGCTTCACCAGCTCCCTGCGGTACTCCTGCTTTCCGATCAGCTCGTCGGAGGCGGACAGGTTGGCGATGATATTCGCCCCCGCCAGGGAAGCATGGGTACTGGGCTTGTCCGGGACCCACAGGTCTTCGCAGAGCTCCACCCCGATGACCGCTTCCGTCGCGGGGTCCTCGGCAAGGATATCCGTTCCGAACGGGATTTCCCGCGGGCCGATGCGCACGCTTTCTCCGGTCAGTCCCTTTCCCGAAGCGAACCATCGGCACTCGTAGAATTCCGAATAATTCGGCAGATAGCTCTTGGGGATCAAGGCGCGGACGCACCCCTCGGAAATGATCGCCCCGCAATTGTACAGGCTGTTCCTGTGGCGCACAGGCACGCCTGCGATCACCGTGACGCCCATCCCCTGCGTCGCCTCTGCGATCCGAAGGAGCGCGGCCTCCGCTTCCTGCAGCAGCAGGTCGCTCTGAAACAGGTCCCCGCAGGTATACCCGGTCACGGACAGCTCCGGGAAGACGATCACGCCGCTGTCGGGCTGCTCCCGGATCATAGCGATCATCTGCTGCGCATTGAATCGGACGTCCCCCACGCGAAGCTGCGGAACCGCAGAAACGACCCGGATAAGTCGATTCTTCATATCACCACCGCTTTTCTGAAGAATAAAAAAGGATAAGGAAGCCCCTTGACAGACTTCCTTGTCCCTGCATGCAGTATATCACGGATCTGCACGTTTGTATACCGGCTTTTTTCCCCGTTTGAATAAAACAATGGCGTCCATGCTTTTCATCAGCCGCGGGCATTGGGGTCCCATCTGTGGACGCTGCCCTCGATTCATCCCCAGGGCACCTCAGACAAGACCGTAGATCCTTCGCGCCTCGGCTTGGGTCGCGATCGGCCGGCCGACTGCGCGTGCGATTTCCCTGACCTGCTCGATCAGTTCCAGATTCGTAGGCTTTTCCTGGGGGTCAAAGTGCATTTCAAGCCCGGTTTTGATATGCCCGCCCAGTTCGATGGCGCGCCGGAGCAGGGAATAATGCTCCCCTTCCAGCTGGCTGCCTGCCCCCCAAACGGAAATGAACCAGGGAAGCTTCACGCCGGCGCGCTGGATAATGTCCAGATAGTAATACAGGCTTTCCACCGTGGCCGGCGCGCCGGCGGTGTTGACGGGCTGCAGCGCGGTGAGGCCGTAATCCCCGATAAAATACAGATCGATGGAGGAGCCCCTGGGCGATCTGCCGCATCGAATATAGTGCAGAGCGGTCCGAAGATATCCCGTCTCATACACACCCCATACGCAGCCGAGATGATTCCGCTCGCACAAGGCGACCTGGCGGTTGATCACGGCATTGTCATTGTTATAGGGTATCCCGCTCAGATTCCCGTTCGCCTCCGCGGCGAGGACGAGGTTGACAGAGCCGGGGTCCACCACGCAAACCTCCATATTTGCCTCTCGCGCCAGCAGCTCCGCATGCTCCAGCCCGGACGCCGTCGGATCGAAGGGGTCGAGCGCGGAACCGGTGGAGTACCAGAAAACATCCGGATACTTATCCAGCACGGGCCTCCAGGACCTCAGATAATCGTCTGCGGCCTCTCTTCCGTGGAGCGCAATGTTCGTGTTGTGGGCGTGGATCGCCGTCACACCCGCTTCCCAGCACCGGAGGGCTTCTTCGGTTATTTCGCCGTAGTCCGTGGGGATATTCGGGTTATACATCTTGGAACGCACGCCGTTGATATGCGCTTCGATCATGACAGGCGCGTCCCAGCCCGGTTTTCTTGATTCAAGCTCGGAATATCTGCTCATTTCGTGAACCTCCACACACAGAGTCTTGCCGGGGCAGCCCGGTAAGGCTCCGCCAAGCTATGGTATATTGGCATCTTTGTGGTCATTATACCATAGCGCCAGCTATGGTATATTGGCATCGCCGCCAGTTCCCGCGGAGCGGGGAGGCGGTCGTGCCGATCTGGTATATTGACCACTTTGTGGTCATTATACCACGACAGAATCCAAAACTCAATTTACACGACAGCGCATGGCAGCGACATCGCCCATAAACGAGGAAAAGGGGGCCTGATGTGCAGCGGCGGGCGTGCGCTTCTTCGCAATGACGAGATTGGGGCATTTTGCGGTGCGCCCAATTGGGATGGCTGTAAGAAAGCTGTTGATAGAAGCGGGGAATTGTGGTATCTTTCATTTCTGGAAGACGTCGCGTATTTTCCCGGAGATTGGAAGATCGTATCCGGGAAGGCTCCGGCGTATCGGCGGCTTCCGGACAGTAAAGCTGAAAACCGCTGATAGCAAAGTCTGTTAAGGAGAATACATCATGAAAAGGATTTTCGCAGTTCTCTTGACGCTTTTGCTGGTGATGGGCCTGTTCGGCTGCGCGAAGCAGGACCAGCCGCAGCAGCCCACGGCACAGCCGACCCAGCAGCCCACACAGGAGCCGACCACGGAACCGACACAGGAGCCGACCACGGAACCGACGCAGGAGCCCACCTCGGAACCCACCTTGGAACCCACCTCGGAACCCACCCCGGAGCCGACCCCGGAACCCACCCCGGAGCCGACCCCGGAACCCACCCCGGAGCCGACCACGGAACCCACCCCGGAGCCGACCCCGGAACCCACCCCGGAGCCGACCCCGGAGCCTGCAGAGGAGGAATGGGACTTCACGGTGCAGGTGGAGCGCTCCGAGCAGGAATTCAAGGCGGAGGACGGCACGGTGATCGCGCAGGAGACCGTTGAGCGGCCGGTGCTGGTGCTTGTGAACCAGAGCGGAGAAGTCTTCTCCGGCAGTGAACCGGAGCGGGGTGTGACGGCGCAGCAGCTTGCCGTATGCCAGACCTTCAACGACGCGACGGCCGCCGTGGGCGTCTGGGACATCGACATCGAGGAAGAAGGACGAACGATCTACGAGCTGCGGAAGGATACCGGCGACGAGATGCCCCCCGTAGGCAGGGAGATCACCGTATCGGAGCTTAGCCGGCAGGGCAGCCTGCTGAGCGTCCTGGAAGGGGATTACGCTTATCTGGGCGGCGCGCACCCGGACTACGGCCTGCACGCCTGGAACTTCGACCTCAGCAGCGGAACGTTCGTCGGCCTGATGACGCTGACGGACCGCCCGGAGGAGCTGCGGGAAACGATCGTCTGGGAGGTCGCTTCGCAGATCTTTGCGAGCGAGTATCGGGAGGGGTTCTATAACGACTGGTACAACCTGCTCCGGGACAAGGAGGATTTCGAGGTCTTCTTCGGCCCGGAAAGCCTGACGGTCTTTTTCCAGGAATATGAGATCGCCCCGCATGCCGTCGGCGTTCCGATCTTTGAGATCCCCTACAGCTCGATCAGCAGATTCCTGAACGGCTACGGTGATCAGCTGCTCGTTCTGCCTGCGGAGACGAAGGTGATTGGCGACTTCCTCGAGGCGCAGAGCCTGTGGAGCTGGCTGGAAGCTCGCGCGCCGGTGGATTATAATGACACCCGCATAGAGGACAACATCTGGTACCACCGCGTCGACTACCCGAACGTCCGCACTCTGGCTGACGTTAAAGAGATGCTGTCCAAGTACGTGGACGAGAGCTTCGTTGAGGAACAATTCACAGAGGACTGCGTGCTCCGCGAGTTTGAAGGTGTTCTCTATGCGGCCGACGTGGGCCGGGGCGACGATATCACAATCGCCTCTGTGGATTATGATGCGCAGCTGAGCGGTGAGACCGGAAAGGTCATCGTGACGATCCACCGCCAGGATTATGATGACGCTGCGGGCGACTGGGTGCTGACCGGCGAGACGGACGTCCTTGAGTTCCCCTTCACGCTGCGCGGCGGCCACGCTGTTTTCAGCACGATGTACTACATGTATTGATCGAAGGCGGCAAGCCGGCGCGTATCCGGCAGCGCTTCCGGGGCATTCCGGATGGAAGATACTTGAAAACCGCATAAATACGGGGAGGCCATCCAGGCTGGGCACGTTCACGCCGGGTGGTCTCCCCTCTTTTGTCTGTTTTATACTTCCGTTTATACCTGTTCTGGATATCTGAGCTGACTTCTCCGACGCTGTTTTTGATGGATTGCTGACGGAGGAAAGTGATTCGGACAAAAGGACGGGAGTTGCGGATTGCCACACCAGCGTGCGCGCTGGCTCGGAATGACGGGCGGTAATTGCATTTTGCAACACGCCCTTTCTCGCCGGTCATTCTTCCCCGTTCATCCGTCTCTTTTCCCTCCGCGCAGATGCCCCGTGTCGTTGGAACATTTCAGCTGCGGGAGCGCTCCGATCCCGGCCCTGCCGTCCAAGCGCACCGCCGTGATACCGGTGAAGTCGATGTGGAGCAGGGCGATGGCATAGGGGAACGGGAGGCCCAGGATATGCCCCATGGCGGCGCAGGAGGAGCCGCCGTGGCTGAACAAAGCCACGGTCCGGTGTTCCTTTTCCTCCCCGGTATGGCGGTAGAAGGCGCCCTCGCGGACATAGCCGAAGCCCGCCAGCCAGTCGTCGATCCCCTTTTCCACCGAGTCCACGCATTCCACAACGCGATTGGTCCGGAAATACGGCGACTCCCGCCAGTCGGGATAGTTCAGCTCTATCCCCTGCCGCGCCATCTCGTCCACGACGGCCCAGGGATGCCCGCCCGCATATAATTCCGCGCCGTCCGTGCTGCCCCAGGTCACCTCCCGCATGAAGTCCAGGGTCTGCACCGGCAGCCCAAGGGCTTCCGACGCGGCCTTTGCCGTCTCCTGGGCGCGGCCCAGGGGCGAGGACCAGATCTCCTCTATGCCCTCCCCCCGCAGCCGGACCGCAGCCGCTTGTGCCTGGGCGCGGCCGGTTTCCGTCAGACAGTCGTGGGCGTAATCCGGCTCGCCATGCCGGACAAACAGGATCCTCATATGTTCTTCCTCTCTTGACGCGGAGTGAAAGCAGCCCTTATTTGGTCCGCTTCATCTGCAAATACAGCTCGTCGCCGGGGGTGGGCTCGGTGATGGTGGTCTCATCGTTGTAAACGAGCACCTTCTTGCCGTTCACCGTCTCCTGGGTCAGCCGATAACGCTTTTTATCATGGGGATAGAAGGGAATAAAGCAGATGGGCTTCCCCGCCCGCCGGACCGTGATCTTCCCCCGCCAGGTGCCGGGGGGCACGATGATCATGCCGGGTTTCGTGAAGACGATGGGCTTCATATGCTCGGGATCGTCGCCCAGCATGACCTCGATTTCGGCGTCGAAGCTCTCCCAGGGCTCTACCACGTCGCAGCCGGAGAACCAGAGGAACTCCGCCGCCTGCCCGTTGCTGACCGGCTGCTCATCCCCCAGCTCGCAGGGCTTCGTGATGATATTGAAGCTGAACTGCTGGACGGTGTTCGGCATGTCCTCCTTGCCCTTGAATACACAGCGGGGATTCATCACGGCGTCGCCCAGGGTGTGGTAGTCCTTTCGCAGCTCCACGATGCAGTGCTTATACTTCCCCACCGTGGAGGCGTTTTTGTAAAACGGCTCCATATACTTGCGGACGTCCTCCTCGGTCTGGTCCGGATCGGTGAAGCACAGGCCGCAGAAGGTGCAGGGACTGGCGGGATCCTTCACGCAGTAGCGGATCTTGTCCTTTTCATAGATCCATTCCTCGTTGCCCTCGCTGTCCTCTCTGGGATAGACCCGCCCGATGGTAGTGCCCACATATTGAAGCATGGTATTGATGCCGCGCTTCACCTTTTTGAAATAGACCGGGCTGTGGAACACGCCGGCGGGAGCCCAGACGATGGAGGGCTTCGTGATGTTGTAGATCTCCATGGACTGCGCCGTGTCGCCGATGCAGAACGCCACCTCGAATTCCGATTCGAAGATATTGGCAAGATCCGCCCCCGTGAATACGAAGAAGTTGTGGGCGCCGTCGTGGATATGGGGGATGTCCATGGTCCCCACCCTCGTCGCCACCAGGAAGCCCTGGCCAAAGCTGACGTCGGGGACAAAGGAATCGTCGTTGAAGAACTCCATCCGATAAGGCGCATAGCCCGCCCAGTTTACCTTGTTGTCCTTCTTGGGAAAGGGATAAAAGCGATTTTCAAGCTCCAGCATTTCCATAACCTCCTGTTTTGATCCAATATACGGCTCAGAAATAGCGCAGGGACTCGAAGGCCCCGTGAACGGCGTCCCGCACGTCGCCGGAAGCCTGGCAGTCGCCGATCACGAAGAAATTGCTCTCCGGGCAGCAGCCCAGGAACTTCCAGGCCTCCTGGCTCCGGGGCTTCATGCCCACGGCAAAGAGCACGGTGTCCCCTTCGATCTCCCAGGTTTCCCCGGTGTCCACATTCTCTGCCAGCACCCGGTCGTCCCTGATCTCCAGCAGCTTCCAGCCCAGCTCCCGACGCACATGATGCTCCTCCATGAGTTTTCCCAGGATGTACTCTGCTCCGGTATTGGCAAGACTGCAATGTTTGTCCATATCGATCACGACCACGTCCTTGCCCTCCATGGCCAGGTGGATGCCCGCCTCGGTGCCCACGGAGGAGCCGCCGACGACCACGACCTTCTGCCCGCAGGGGTATTTGCCGTTTTCCACATCCGGCGCCCAATGGACATGGGGCTTGTCCCAGCCGGGCACCTTCGGCAGGATCGGGTCCGCGCCGATGGCCATGACCACGGCGTCGTACCGCTCGGCGGCCAGCATTTCCGGCGTGACCTCCGTATTCATGAAGCGGCGGACCCTGGCACAGGAGCCGAAGGCGCGCAGATAGGTGAGGTAATCCCGCAGGTCCTGCTTGAAGGAGGCAGCCACGCCGTTTGCCACGTTGCCGCCGAAGTCGGCGCTTTTCTCATAGATCGTCACGTCGTGTCCCCGCTCCAGCAGCACCTTGACCGCCTCGATCCCGGCGGGCCCGCCGCCGACGACGGCCACCTTTTTCTGCACGGGAGCCTTGGGCAGCACGCCCTCCGGATACTCCTCATACATGCCGTACATGGGGTTCACCGCGCAGGGGAAGGCGGGCGGCGTGGACATGCGGAAGCAGGCGCAGCGCAGGCAGGGGGTGTGCTCGTATTCCCGGCCCTCCGCGTATTTCCGCACCATCTCAAAGTCCGCGTTCAGCGCCCGGTGCATGGCCACGAAATCCGCCTTGCCGGAGGCGATGATCTCCTCCGCCTGGGCGATGTCCTTGATGGAGCCCACGGTATTTACGATCAGATCCGGATAGGTCTTCTTGACATCCGCGGCGAAATGGACGTTGTACATCTGGTCCAGAGCATAGGGCTGGTACATATACTGCATGTACTGCGGCTCGCCCCAGACGTCGTGGATGCCGCCGGAGACATGGAGGATATCCACCTTGTCCTTGATATAGGAGATGAATTTCAGCGCCTCGTCGAAATGGGTGCCCTGGGTGGGGTGGAATTCCTCGGCGGAGATGCGGTACTCGATCACGAAGTTTTCCCCGACTCTTGCGCGGACCGCGTCCAGCACCTCCACGGCGAAACGGGCGCGGTTTTCCGTGCTCCCGCCGTACTCGTCCGTGCGCCGGTTGAAAAAGGGGCTGGCAAACTGGGCAAAAAGATTGCCGTGGGCTCCGTGAAGCATCAGCATTTTCATGCCGGCCTTCTTGCAGAGCTCCGCGGCAAAGGCGAATTTCTCCACCGTCTCCCGGATCTTTTCTTTGCTCATCTCAACGGTGGGGATGGGGTCGCGCCCCAACTGCGCGGCGCGCTTGCGCTCCGCGACGGTGATAAAGCTGGAGGAGCTGTAAGCGGCGCGTCCGCCCACCCGCTCGGGGATGTTGTCCTTGCCGCAGTGACAGAGCTCCAGATTCGCATGGGCGCCGTAGCTCTCGCACATCTGGCTGAACTTCGCCAGCTGGTTCACGCAGGCGGGATCGGAGAGCTGGAGCTGCCCGTCCTCGTCGCTGCTCTCCGTGATGTCGATGGTGCAGTTTCCAACGGAGACGATGGCGATGCCGCCCTTTGCGAACATGCGGAAGCAGCGGATGAATCTGTCCGTGACAAAGCCGCGCTCATCCCCGGTTCCCAGCGCTCCCGGGGGAGCCAATTCGATCCGATTCTTGAAGGTGACGCCCCGGATGGTGATGGGGGCGAATACATGGGGATATTTCGTTGACATGGCTGCGCCTCCTCGTTTATTTCTATAAAATAGTATATCATGAAATACCTGCTTTGTGAAGCCTCATGCTATTCTCGGCCGTTCGTCCATCGAGACAACGAGAAAGAATCCCGCAAAAACGGGGACATCGACCGTGCTGCGGCAGGTATGATGACCGATTATCTTGAGATGCGTGATCTGGAAACCGTGGCCCAGCTAAACGGGGCAAGAAAGCGGGGGAGATTTGCGGCTATTTGAGCCGAAGATAAAAAAGACAGACACGACGGAAAACCGCCATGTCTGCCAAATGTTTGCGTGAAAGCACTCTTTTCTGTTCTGGGTCAAAACCGGGGCCATTCCGGCTTTGCAGGGGAAAACCGCTGAATTCTGCGAATCGCTTTTTGGGTTTCCTTATGCGGTGACGATCTTTTCCGCGTCCTGGAGCTTCAGCAGCTCCACCGCTTCTTCCCGCATCTTGTATTTCAGGATCTTCCCCGCCGCGTTCATGGGGAAGGCGTCCACAAAGCGGAAATAGCGGGGGACCTTGTGCTTGGCGATGCGCTCCATGCAGAATTTCCGCAGGATCTCCTCCGTGAGGCCGGAGCCCTCCCGGGGGATGACGCAGGCCATGGCCTCCTCGCCGTACTGGGCGTCGGGCACGCCGATCACCTGCACGTCCTCCACGTCGGGGTGGGTGTAGAGGAAGTCCTCGATCTCTTTGGGGTAGAGGTTCTCGCCGCCCCGGATGATCATGTCCTTCAGCCGCCCGGTCACTTTGTAATTCCCGTCGGGCAGCCGCCGCAGCAGGTCCCCG
>JAEEGK010008076.1_pt1 | contig 24934 bp, 20 predicted proteins | sample 8958771 | NCBI WGS metagenome assembly JAEEGK01 (sample SAMN16246547, study PRJNA631951) | gut metagenome | biome: gut microbiome; feature: rumen; material: SC-attached | host: Bos | place: Iran: Karaj | collected 2018-10
TGAGTGATGTCATCCTGGAGCCTCGAAGAGGTGATAGGATCCAGTGAGTTTTTTGCAACAGTTAAGTTTTGATATTAAAGCACTGGATGGCTTACTGTCTACTGTTTACTAGCCACTAACCATTAACAACTGTGACTCCGCCGCTCACTTCCACCGGAACATTCCTGAAATCCCTGCGGGCACGCAGAACACAATCATCGGAATTTGTATCAGTTCTACGGGCAAAAATGCGAACATGCGTCGCTTGGAATGCAGCTTCCACGATGCAATGCTTAAGAACACGAAATCTACGATGAACTTGGGCAAAATGCTGAAAACGCACCACTCCCACGGGCAGTCAAGAAATGCGACGCACCAAGGGCTGATGAACATCCAGATGTAGTATGTGTAAATTAACGTGAGCATCAAGATGTAGGCTTTGCTCTCGTAGTTCGTGCCGTTGCTGCTCCAGCGGGCGCGCTGATTGAAGAGTTGCTTCCACGTGTGTACAGGAGCCGTCTCGATGACTGCATCTTTGTCGAGGTTGTAGCAAACTTTGGTGTTTGGGATTTTCATCATCTTGTGGATGAGCATGTCATCGTCGCCGCTCGAAAGATTGATGAGGTCGCCGAATCCGCCGACTTTAAAGAACAGTTCCCTTTTGTAGGCGAGGCATGCGGCGCTAGCGACTATCGGACGTCCGAGGCTAAAGCCTGCGGCTTCCATCGCGGTATAGCCGAGTGTTTCGAGCTTTTGGTAAAGGTGCGGCATGGAGCGTGTGCCGTTGTTCTGCTTCGGTCCTTGCACAATGCAGATGCCATCGACGAATCGCCCAGCCATCGAAGTAATCCAGCTTTTACGCGGGATGCAGTCGGCGTCCATTGTCAAAAGCACCTCGTTTTTTGCAATCTTGAACGCACTTTCGAGGGCTCGCTTTTTGGGGCTTGCGATGACTGGCAAATCTTGGGGCAGTGACAGCACTCTGAATCGCGGATGTGTCGCTGCAAATTTTTCGAGAATTTCGCGGGTGCGGTCCGTGGAACGGTCATCGACGCAAATCACTTCCCATTCTCCGATGTAATCTTGGCATGCTAACGCTTCGAGCGTGCGTTCTGCAAACTCCTCTTCATTTCGCATCGGCACTACAACAGAAACGCTTGGGGTCGCTTTAGGGCCTTTGTAACGGTGCGTCTTTAACAGTCCTATGATGAAGAATAGGAACAAGAGCACGTAAAGCGCTGTCAGGCATGCGATGATGATACCGCCCATGGGGGGAAATATAGTAAACAGTGGGGACGGCACGCTTCGCTTTGGGCTATGAGGTCGGCTTGCTTTGCAAGCCTTTGGGCGTTTCTAATTACAATAATCTCATACCCCATAGGGAGCCGTAGGCGACCGTGCTCATACCTCACGCCCCATACCCCAAAGGGTCGTAAGCCCTGTGCCCATACCCCATAGCCACCTGCATTTACTAGAATCTTTTTCTAAATTGCTGCTAGCAACAGCGCCTCCGGCACCCCCTTCCTACTTCTAACTTCCTACTTCCTACTTTCTACTGCTTATGCTCCATCCTTCCGCCTTCGTCCATCCATCCGCAAAAATTCACGAAACCGCTGTAGTCGGCCCTTGGTGCATTGTCGATGAAGGTGCCGAAATTGGCGAGAACGTGGTGTTGGAATCGCGTGTGCACGTCTATGGCGGTGTGAAAATCGATGCGAATACTCACGTTTATGACGGTGCTATCCTTGGAGCGCCTCCGCAGGACCTCAAATACGCTGGAGAACCGACACATCTTGAAATTGGCGAGAACTGCATCATCCGCGAATACACGACGCTCAATCGCGGCACTGTCCATGGCGGTGGCTGCACGCGTCTGGAATCTAGAGTCTTGATTATGGCTTACGCCCACGTGGGGCATGACTGCCAAATTGCTGAAGGGGCGGTTATCGCGAACGCTTGCCAGTTGGGCGGCCATGTTCGCATCGGCAAATATGCGACTCTTGGTGGCACGACGGCGGTACAGCAACGGAACCAGGTGGGGGCTTACGCTTTTGTGGGCGGCACGCTCAAGGTCGATTACGACGTGCCTCCGTGCAGCCGCGCGTTCGGGAATCCGATTCGCTTTGCCGCCTTGAATCTCCATGCGCTCCGCTTGCATGCGGATGAATTTCCGCCCGAACGCATTGCTTTCTTTGAGCGTGCCTACCGCATGCTTTACCGTGGCAAGCGCCCCATTGCAGAAGTTATCGAAGAATTGAAAAAAGGCCCGGAACCTTTGTTCCAAGCCTTTTTCGATGAACACTGGGGCGGCTCTCTCGTTCGCCCGTAATCATAATTATTGAAGCAACGCTTGCGGGAATCCCGGATACCAAGTGTCCTTGTAGTAATCGTAAGCTTCGAAACCGCCCGTCTGGGTAAATCCCCAGTAGTGGAACGATATTCCGTTGTTGATAGCGGCCTGAGCTGTTACTTGAGCCCATTCAGCTTTCTTTTGGTCAGAAGGCCATTCGCCGGAGATTGGATTTCCATTTTTGTCATAATAGACGCATTCGCCCATTTTGCTACCGCCCGCAATACCGAATTCGCCCATGTTTAATGGAACATGATCAACGTTGTTTATATCGGGATAGTTTGTTTTTGCGAGATTTTTGTAATACGCCATGTCCGCTATAGCCGTGTTTGAATATGCTGCGTCGCCTTTGCATTGATGACCATGTTGTCCTTGGTGGCTGAACTGGTAGGGCTCGTAATAGTGACCGCTGAAAATGATATTTCCGTCTCGCGGTAATTTCATGTCAGGGAGAACTCCGAATTTTGCATAGCTGTTGGCTTCGAACATGATGGTCTTGCCTTTCGCGTAAGTACGGATGACTGCATGGGCATCGTTCATCAGCTGGTTTACAAGATCCATTTTGGGAATGACGGGTTCGTTCAATATTTCGAACACGAGCATGGTGTCGGAGAACGAGTTCAATTCTTGCGCAATTTGCGCCCACATGCCAAGGAAGTGAGCCTTTTCCGCTTCGTATTTGGCGGCATCGTATCTACAGCCGTTATTGGAATATCCGCCACCATAGCAGTTGATGTCGTAATAATGGTGGAAGTTCACAACGACCGCTAGACCGTTAGCAATCGCAAGCGAAATGTCTTCTTTGACCCCGTCTAAACGGCTTTTATCTACGGTATGTGTGCTGTAATCGGAATCGTAATGCCAACGGACCGGGATACGCACGGAGTTGAAACCGGCGGCCTTGATAGTGGCGAAGTCCGAGTCCCTGATGGGATTGTTCCAGCCGCTGTCATCGGGGCCTTCAGAATCCCAAGAGTTGCCCAAGTTTATGCCTCGTCCAAGCCTTGCGTTCATAGCTCGGCCTAAGGAGTAGTCAACAGGTTCGACATTTGTTTTGCTATTGCTGCTGGTGGTTATGGGATCTCCGCTTATGTAATCCGAAGGCATGGAATTGTCGCATGCCCAGAATGTGCATCCGATAGCAAGTGCTGAAAAAATATGTTTGATCATGGTAACCCCCAAAGGTTGCATGGAACTCTTCTATACTGTTCTCAAAATCTACACAAAAAAGAAATGTAAAAAATTAACAATGTGCGCATCTTTTGTTTACGCTTGAGTCCATTGTGATATTCATCAATAACTTTAATTTGTAAACATTAAGAAACGAACGGACCGAAAAATTTTCTGTTTACGCTTGAGTCCGGCATTTATGGGCGAAAAAGAGGGTATTTCGTTGTCAGATCAAGTTTTGCAAAGGCTTTTTTGCAAAGAGACTATTCGACTTTCTCAAAAAACAAGCTATATTGTAGATGATCCGAATTTGGAGAATTGTACCTATTATGAATGGAAACCTAAAAAAAGCCATTTGGAAGTCCGCTCTAGCGGCGATGCTTCTTGCTTCATCTTCTTTTGCTGGCTACGGGTTTAGCGATTACCGCGACCGTGACCAGTCTCACTTTGTCATGAAGGATCCTAAGCCGTTCCGTCCTGATAAGGAAGTTGTCTCTGTTGTCATGCGCGAGGCTATTCCGCGTGGTGGTGGATATACTTACCAGTATCCGCGTGAGAACCCCGAACCGGTACTCACGGACAAGTATGCCATGGAAGGTGCTCTCTCCATGGAAATTGAACTTATCGCTAGTGATTATTCCGGTGTCGCCATTTGTATTGCGGGTTCAGTTGACTTGACTCCTTATTTGGAAGAAGGTGTGCTCGAATTCTGGATCAAGGGCGCTCAGGGTGGAGAAAACGCCTTGTTCGTGCTCGTTGACGATGGCGTAAAGAGCAACGGTGAATCCCTTCAGGTGAAGCTCCGTTCCAAGAGCCTTGGCGAAATTACGACCGAATGGAAGCACTTCAGTATTCCTCTGAAGCTCTTCGGCAATACCGGTGTTTACTGGGATGCGAAGAACACGCGTGAAGTGATGCTCCCGTTCGCATGGTCCAACTTCAAGGGCTTCCGTCTCGAAGTCCGCAAGGATGAAAACGAATCCTTCAAGGTTTGGATTGACGATATTGTGATTAAGAAGCATGGCAAGCCGTACGAAGGCCCGGCTCATTATCCGTTCCGCAACGAGATTTAAGAGGATTTTATGCGCAAAACAGTTTCTTCCCTTTTATTAGCGTCTAGCCTCGGCGCTGCGTGGGCTCTCCCTCCGCAGTTGCAGCTTGATTCCCTTCACGCTTCGTTGGATACTCTTTCCGGCAACATGGAATCGACTCTCCTGGGTAAGGACGATCTGCCACTGGCAGTCTCCGGTTACATGGCTTTCCGTTTGAAGAATTTCCACTATTCCGAAGAAAGCCCCGTGTTTCAGAGCGATAGAGCTCGCACTGCTGTCGATGCCGTTCTTAACGTGAACGTTGTCGCCATGCCGAACTCCTATATTACGTTGTTTACGAACTTGTCTTTCCCGTTTGACTTGAGCGGTATCTATTCGAACCGTTTGGCCAAGCATCCGACTCGGTCTCCGTCGAATACCGATGAACGTGCGCTGTACGATCACTCCACGGATTACTACTCTTCGACCATCAACGAAGAATTGAACGTCGGTGTCGATATCCGTGCCGGTGTGTTCGGTGCTTACGTGACCGCAGGCGGTGTCATTTGGGCGAACGCCTCCCCGCTTACCATGTGGGAACGTGAAACGAATCCGCGTTTCGTTTGGCAGTACGAACTTTTCGAAGACGAAAAGACCGTTTCGACTTACTATAAAGAAAAGGCATTCAAGCCGGTCAAGGAAGGTGGTCGTGCTTTCTGGACGAACCGCTCCTTTGGTGGCGTTTTCTTGAACGTCTATCAGCTCCCGTTCGACTTGAAGGCTCAGTTCCTCGTATCCCAGCCGATGGATGCCGACATGGCGACCCGCGACGGTTTGCGTATGTACGGTGGTCAGCCGGGCGAACTCGAAATGATGGGTGGTTACGATCTTCGTGCTTCCGTTTATCATGGCCGTATCGCCAAGGAAAAGATTGCGGATAACCTTACCGTCGGTTTGAACTACATGGGCGTGGTCTATGACGAAGGCTCCATTTACGAAGACGAATTCCGTCAACAGTGGACTGACCAAGCCCACTTGGATGAAGTTCCTCTCCTCAATACCCATGTGGCATCCATCGATGTCAAGGGCAACGTCACGCCGAAGCTCTTCTTGATGGCGGACTTGGGACTTAGCATTACGGATTCTACCTTGTTCTACTTGCCAAAGACTGTTGACCCGGCGACGGGTGAACCAGTTCTTGTGAGAAACTACTATACTAGCGAAACCAAGAGATCTAGCATGGGCGACCCGAAGATTGGTTTCTATTTGAAGGCGCAGAGCAAGTATGTCGAAGGCTGGCCGATGACTGTCGAAGCCGTTTATTTCCAGCCGGGCTTCTACTCTCCGTACTCTCTTTCCAATCCGTCCCGTTTCCCGGGCTGGCGCAAGGATGAAACCTACCTTAACGCAGGTGCTCTCCGTTACTCCCCGAACATGGCCGGTATCAACTTCAAGTTGGAACCGAGCTTCAACCGTGGCTACTTTGATTTCCAGTATGCCCAGCATCGTCAGATTGACCCGGGTCAAGACGTGATTGCTTTCAATTACCGCTTGAACGGCCGTAACATGTGGGAATCTTCCAATTCTTGGACTAAGCACAAACCGCTTTTCGTTGCCGACTCCGGTAATGGCTCCAATTCCGCTCGCTATGTCGCTCGTGCCGGTGTCCAGAGAGATGCTGGTCAAGGCGTCAAGATGTACCGCCAGCGTGGTGGCCTTTATGGTGGAACATGGGAACTGTGGGAATCCTTCGTCGCTTACGAAAACGGCGCTCAGGTCGAAAAGCAAGAAGTTCCGTCGCACGCCAAGTGGTCTTCTTACATGTCCTTCATGGGCGGTTACGATATCGGTCACTGGTTCGGTACGGACCGCAACATCATGATGACGGCGTTCCTTGCACTTTCCGGTGTTTCGACGTCGTTTGCTCCGCTTGCCGTTTCCGAAAAGTCGTTCGACATGCTCATGATGAGCTTCTACGGTCAGTTTGAACCTACGATCGCTGTGACGCCGACGTTCCACATGGTGGGTATCCTCGGTCTCGAAACGTTCAGGTCCGATAAGGCCTATAGAATTTACGAGGTACCGAATAGTATCGGTAAGTACGATGCGAAGTCGAACCCGTCTTATGTAAACGAAGTGTCTTCTTACTATTACGGAAAGGCTGCCATCAACTACAAGGACTTTGCTATTGGCCTTGGCTTTGACTGGGATTTCTCCGACCGCGTGGGTCTTCACTTCCGTTACAAGTTCATGACGCACTCTGACGAAACCGTACCTGATAATAATTGGCATTCTCATTACATTGCTGCCGAAACCAAGGCATGGTTCTAAGGGAGGATGCTAAAGATGAATATGAAAATGAAAAGAACTTTAATCGCCCTTCTTACTGCTTCGGTTGCCGCATCGGCATCTGCTATTGCGGATAATCAAAAGGCTTTGCAGGCCAAGGCGGACAGCGCAAACGCCAAGCGCGGTGTTGAAATTGGCGGTAGCATCCGTGCTGTTGCCCAGCGCTCTAGTTTCAAGACGGATCAGGACCCGACGGGTCTCAATAAGATGTCGGATGTCGAACGCAATGAGTTCGTCAGCGCCGATTTGAGCTTCGGGTTCCGCCCATACGAAAGCGTCCGTGCGAACGTGATTATGCGTCTCGGTGGCGGTATGCAGGAATACTTTGCCTCTGCGGCCAAGACTCTCGAAGCCAAGTGGCTCAATGTCGAAGGCAATGTCGGCAAGAATTTCTACTGGACTGTCGGTGATTTCCGTTCTGCGATTTCTCCGCTTTCTATTTACAATCCCGGTATCGATATCATCTACGAACCGACGATTTTTGCCCGCAAGCGCCACATGGCCCAAAAGGAACAGCTCCTTGAAGGCAACAAGCGCAACCTTCAGGGTATCAATCTCCAGTTCCGTCAGGAAATCGACCCGATGGTGGGCGAACTCCGTGTAGAAGGGATGCTTGCTCGCGTGAACCGCGTGTCGGTGCTCGACTTGAGCGGTGCCGAAGGCAACATTCTTCCGATGGATACTATCGCCGGGGCTTCCCTTGCTTCCAGTACGGACAAGTGGCTTGCCGGTGGCAACATCGAACTTTTGCCGATGCAGAAGAACGTCTATATCGGCGTGACTCCGATGTACATCTTCGACAATGAAAACTCGAAGTCCTTTGTGTATCGCCATCCGATGGAAATCGATGCGAAGCCGAACGAGTTCAATCCGGATGATGAAGAACTCGGTAGCTACGTCCGTCAGGAAATCAATCCTTACGAAAATGCACCGCAGAAGACGTTCGTGTTGAGTGCTCGTGCTGGTGGTGATTTCGCTGGCATCATGCAGAACAAGAACCTCACCTTGGATCTCGTCCTTGAATACGCGATGTCCATGAACAAGGTCAAGGTGCCTGGTGTAGGAACTGATCCTGCTACGGGCGCTCCGATGGCTGTTGTAAATGAGGAATCTGTCAACGGTTCCGCCTTGCTCGCTACGTTGAATGCCGGTTACAAAGTCGATAGCTCCTGGAGCGCAGGCCTTGCCCTTGATTTCATCCGCAACGATGAAAAGTGGTTCAACAACTTGGCCCAGTCTCCGAGCTTCTTTGCCCAGCGCATCCTCAACTCCGACAAGGACGGTAACACGGTCAAGTATGGCGTGAACTCTCCGCTTTACTCGACGTTCGACGCTCTCTATAACTATTCTCCGAAGTTCGCTCCGGTGGCTCGTTCTCTTGGAACGAATGACGATGCCTTCATGGCAGGACAAAGCAAGAGCTACAACATCGCTTTGTACAACAAGAACTCCTGGGGTTCCAACGTTTATTCCGCTGCCCAGTTGAACCTTATTAACATGATGATGGACCCGGCAATCCAGATGGCTTTGCCGAACGGTCTTGCCACGGCAAACCGCATGGGTGTCCGCGCTGTTATCAAGGGCGATTGGCAGGAGAAGGTTGAAGGTCAAGTTCTCGTGAGCATGTTCAATCAGGTGAATAGCGAAATTCCGGGAATGGACAAGGCTTCCTACATGGAAATCGGCGGCGGTGCCAAAATCGATATCGCAAAGATTGCGGGTTTAAGCAAACCGGTATCGTTCTCTGGTTCCTTCAAGCAGTCCAGCAGCAAGGCCGACGTTATTTCGGTTGAACCAAGTTCGACAGCTGTACCTTTTGATGGAACTGTCATCAACGTTCCGAACTTTAAACCTACTGTATCTGCCGAAGTCAAGAGCAGCTTTGTCAACGTCGGATTTTCTGCCCAGTTCCTGCCGCGCGTAGGCTTTACGGCTGGTTTCCAGATGATCAATTCCGATTACGGTGTGACTTCGCCCAACCCGCTTGTCGGTTATGACGTTCCTCTCTTGAAGAGCAAGCAGACTCACTGGATGGTAGGCTTTGACTACACGGTTGCCGAAAACGCATGGCTCTCCATCAACTACGGCATGATCAACGTTTCGAATGACTACAATACCGCTGCTCTTGGTACCCTGACTCGCAACTTGCCGGATTACTTCGACAATAAGACAAAGCAAGACGGTGTTACGGGTTCTTACAAGCATGAATTTAGTCAGTCTATCTTTGAAGCTTCCATTAATGTGGAATTTTAATGGGAGGTAACTAGAATGAATTTCAATATGAACATGCGCAAATTTTTATTGACCTCCGCTGTGGCTTTCTCGGCCGCGACTGCGTTTGCCGCCGATAATCAGGGCGAGGTTGTTACGCAACAGAAATCCCTCTTGGAAAAGTTGGATTCTCTCAATGCGGCTGTGTTGGGCTTGAAAATCAACGGTACGGCAAAGGCCGGCGTGCTTGCCTCCTTTAGCTCTTCCGACCAGTATGCAGATGAATCTCCGACTCAGGAAAACCAGGCGTTCACGGATGCAAATCTTCGCATCACTGCACGTCCGAGTTCCGAGACCATGATTGATGTCCAGCTTCGTTTGCACAAGGATTGGCAGAGTGCTTACGACGAGAACAACAACCCGATTATTGGCCACTGGTTCAGCTACGATGGAACGATTCTGAACAAGCATGTGGATTTCAACTTGGGTTACATGCGCGTCGGTTATACGCCGCTCACCATTTTCACTCCGCAGACCGAAATTCTCCAGGAACCGGAAGTATTCTCGGAAAAGCGTCGTGAAGCTCTCGAAAAGCGTAATCTCGATACGACGAGCCGTCGCCTGTTGCAGGGCCTTAACGTCATGTATCACAGTGGAAGCCTTGGCGGCGGTGTGGTTGACAATGTTACCGCACAGCTCACTGGTGCACGCATCCGCAATAACGCGAAGAAAGTCGATCAGGTGTTCTTCGATTTCGACTTTGCTGACCGCTACATGCTCGGTGCACGTGCCGGTATCGATGCGTATGGGGCTCACCTCGGCTTGAATTTCGTCAACTTGTTTGATCGCAAGTATAGCACCCGTTCCAAGGCGATTGATCCTAGCGATACGGTTTTCTACGATCACAACAGGGTGATATCTGTCGATCTCGCTTTCGATTCCAAGAAATTGCTCCCGGATCTTCCGGTTAAGTTCGGCTTGAATGGCGAAGTGGCGTTCTCCCAGTGGGACGTCAACTACGATTACATGGGTAAATCATTCAAGTCTTCTTACAAGCTTGCTGAAACGCGATACAACGAAAATGGACAAAGCAAAAGGTTTGTCTATATCAAGAATGATGGGACCTTCAGCACGGCGCGCTTGAACAAGGATTCCATTGATGTGAGTGGTCAAAGCCTTTACGCTAGCTTGTTTGTGAAAGGCGATATCAATGATATCGATTTCAATGTCGATGCAGGTTATCTCAAGACCGATAAGGATTTCTGGTCTGAAATGGCTTCTTCCCCGGTTTATCAGGGACGTTCGGTTATCTTGAATGCGAATGCCATGTATGGCAACTCGACGGATAGCCTTCTCCTTGCGACCTTCGGTGCATCGAGCCTCGAAAATCTCTACTTCAATGTCTATAATTCCACGACATTGCAGGCGACAAACTTGATGACTGTGGGTAGCACTAACGCCTTGAGCGGTAATTCCGAAAGCGCAAACCTCTATGCTCGTCTGAACAATAACTACAAGAACGGTCACTTCTACCGTAATGGTTATACGGGCAATGTTGCAAAGCGCATGGAACTTGACCCGTTGATGGAACTCGATCCGTCCGTGGGACTCGCCTTGCCGCTTGGCCTTGCTACGCCGAATCGTAAAGGTGTTATTGCCAAGGTCGATGTCAACTGGGCCGACAAGGTGTTCTTCAATGCCCGCGTGAACATGCTGACCGAAGCGGATGTGGTCGTTGGCTATAATACGGATCCTACGACTCAGGTCACGATTCCGGTATTGGGTGAGAACAAGTTTACTGAATTTGCGGTGGGCGTGGGTGCTGATATCGGTGCCATTGCTGCTCTTGACCGTCAGATTCTTGTGCAGGGTTCTTTCTCGCAGGGCAAGGAAGATGCAAACTTCAAGCGTACAGCGACCCGTATCGTTGCCGGTGTTACAGCCGATATTTGGGGACCGGTCGCTTTGCTCGCTGGTTTCCAGCAGTACGAGAAAAAGTTTGATAACGGCTATGGCATTTACACCGAAAATGAATCCGGTCTCCCTGTCTTGCTCGCCTCTGTGACCAAGGCTACTGAACAGTTGCTTTTGGCCGGTGTCCGCGTCAAGATTGCTCCGCTTTCTTACCTGTCTGTTCAGTACGGTATGCTCAAGAACGAACTTGAATACAATGCTTTTGTAAATGGTGCGCCGGCTCTTGATGCTAATGGTAATCCTGCAGGTCCTACAAAACTTTCCATCAGCAAGAATGTCATTATGGCTGATGTAACGGTGAATTTCTAAGAGGTGCTGAAAATGAAAAAACTTTACCAGTACACAATGATTCTCTTGGCAGGTGTTGTGGGTGCTTGCTCCTCGTTGGATGTGAGCGATCCATATTCTGAAAACCTTCCGTCTGATTTCTCTGTCGCTACGTACATGGAAATATACCCGCTTTTGCGCAAGTTCCAGTTTAAGGATTATGTGAAAGCACGTAATCTTGTTGTCGAAGATTCCTTGAAAAAATTGGGGATTAGCTACAGTGACGTAAAAACACAAGATGAAGCTAATTTCAAGGCTAATACTGTGGCTCTTGCTGAAATTTGCAAAAATCAGTTTATGGGCGGTTATCCGGAAGCTTCCTGTGCTAACCCTGCCGCTGATGCAACGATCATGAAGGATTTGATGGATTTCAATTTTGTCAATGTCCCAGATGATTTAGCGGCGTTGCGCAGTTTCCCGGTTGACGAAGTTGCCGTTTCCCAGCAGTACATTGTTTTTGGTCGTGATCATGGTTGGGCCTACCGTTGGTGCGAAACTGAGGCTGATTTGCTTGGTCCGGGACGCGATCCGGCGATTGAGGCTGCTCAGGCTGCCCCTGTTGATGACCCTGACAAATTTGTGGCTGATCCTGGGATCTATTGCGCCGAAAAAGGAACAAAAGTTCTTCATAAGGTTAACTAACCCATAGGAAGAGGTATTCAAATGAATTTTAAAGTTATTGCATTGGCTCTTGCGATGGGTGCTGCTGTGTCTGCACAGGCGGCAGCCGACAAGGTGATAGGTTTCTATCCGTATTGGAGTCAATATTCCCAGTTCTATGCAAAGGATATCCGCTATAACCTTGTGACGGACATTCATTACATGTCAATCGCTCCGAGTGCCGACGGTTCTGTTGCTTTCGCCGATGAATACGATGCGGACAACTTCAAGAATCTCGTCAGCATGTCGAAGGATAACGGCGTGAAGCTCATCGTGTCGGTGGGCGGTATGGAAGCCGAATCGAACCTCAAGGCTATCGCTTCTTCGGATGAAACGCTCTCCACGTTCGTTTCGAACGTCAAGAGCTGGCTTTCGACGAACGGCGGCGACGGCGTTGAACTCGATTGGCAGAACCTCACGACGGACGATTCCGAAGATTACGCCAAGATGCTGAACGCCTTGGTCGATGGTCTTTCGGGTTCCACGGTGACGGCTGTGATTTATCCGGCTGCCGGCATGGATGCCTACAAGGCCGAAGCTTTGAACCGCACCGCTTATGTGGACGTGTTCATGGCCGACCTCATGAACGAAAGCGAAAGCAGCCTCGTTCCGAACCAGAGCGCAAACTCTGTACAGGAAACGCTTAACGCGGTTGTTTCTGCCGGCGTGAACAAGGATCTCCTCGCTCCGGTGGTGTTCATGTATGGTAAATCCTTTGCAGGTGCCAAGGGCCTCGGCTCGGGCCATAGCGGTGTCGGCAGTGGCAACGAAGGTTACCTGCCTTATGCTGAACTCATGAACCGCTTCGATACTCCGGATTACACGGTGACATTTGATGAAGCTACCAAGTCCGAAGTGGCTGTGAGCGAATCCGAATCCATCGTGTTCATGGGTATCCCGTCTGTGAAGGCTGTGGCTCAGAACGTCAAGAACGAAGGCATGGCCGGTGTCGCTGTCTATGACCTTTCTCAGGACCACTACGAACCGATCGTGTCGCTCCTTGTGACCGTTGGCCTCGAACTCCGTCCGGGCATCAATTACAAGGCCGCCAAGAAGTAATTCTTGCAAAGCACAAGCGTTTTAAAAACCTCGTGGGGAACCGCGAGGTTTTTTGTATGCAAAATCCATTCCTTACTTTGTCACGCCCACCCTTAACTTGTCATTCCTATCTTCAACTTATCACGCTCTCCTTCAACTCGTCATTCCCGACCTGATCGGGAATCTTAAACATTCTCCTTTCATCTTTGTTTTTTGCAGTATTGTCACTTTATTTTAATGTAATTATTGGCGATTTTATTGCAGCAATTTATATTAAGGCTATGAATTTGTTGAAGTTGGCTGTTTGTATTTTGCTGATGTTTTGCTTTGTAGGTTGCTCCGTGAGCAAAAACCCGAATCCCGTGATTCGTTACGGCGCGAATACAGGTACGACTTTAGCGATGCCAGGTTTGATTATGGCGGGTGTAGATCCTAGAAGCAATCATGTCCATGCGAGTAGTTTTAGTATGGAAATGCTCGCTTTAGAATTGGTTGGATATAGTGCTGCCGGGATTGGCTTTGCTACTGGTGCCGTGCTTGGCGGAACAGTTGGATTTTTCAAATGGATGATCAACGGATTTGAAAATGACAGGCTCTGTGGATCGCTTCCTGAGAATGTGTATCCTCCAGAAGCGGCTGATGACGAAACGGACAAAAGATGACGAGGTTGAATTATGAGATACTTGAAGATCGTTATTTGCTTTTTGGTGTCTATATCTCTAGTCGGGTGTGCCGTGAGCCGTAACCCGAACCCCGTGATCCGTTATGGGGCGAATACGGGTGCGACTATGGCGGGGCCTGGAATTGCCGTCATGTGTGTCGCTGCGTCATTAGACGATGATGAGGATTCCAAGGATGATGTGGGGCAGTTGGCTTTGTTTGGGGTAGGTGCTGCGGCTGCGGGTTTTGCCGTTGGCGCCGTGCTGGGTGGAACTGTAGGTTTTTTTAAGTGGATGTTCAATGGCTTTGAAAATGACGACATCCCGCAAGAGGAGACTTTGCCGGAGAATGTCAAGCCTCCGATGAAGCCGAATGAATACGGCTCGAAATTATAGATGCAGCTTGCGGAGAACTTTGCCTAAAAGTTCGTTCAAGATGTCCTTGGCGTCTTTGCTGCCGAGGTAGCGCTGGACGATTAGCGTGAGCGTAAAGAGCGCAATCCCTGCGGCACAGGCATAGACCACGAGCGTTACAAAGCCTGTGTTACGGACAAAATCACCCGAAATGTAATCGAGGCCGATGGCTGCTGCAATCATGATGCCGAAGGCGACGAGGGCGCGGAACATGTTGAAGAGTGCGTCTTTCATGCCGTCTGTGCCGTTCTTTTTAGCCCACATGAAAATCATCGCAATCACTTGCAGAATGGCGCCTGTGGCGCCGATAATCGGGACGCTCTTGATGCCTAAGCCCACTTCGGGTTCGCCAAGCAAAATGTAGGCGGGAATGGTTGCTGCGAAAATGCCTGTGTTCAAAAGTGTCGGGACCCACATGCGTTCGCAAGCGTAAAAGCTGCGGACGAGCACGGCCTGTAAGCAAAGGCCGAGGCTTACGGGCAAGTACCAGCGAAGAATTTCAGAAATCGCTTCGGTCGTTTCGCGGTGGAATGCGCCTCGTTCAAAGAGGATGCGCACGGCCGGGAAGCTTAAAGCCCACACGGCGACGACTGCCGGAATCAAGATGCAGAACATGCGCGAGAGGCTCTTCCAAATTTTGCGGTTGAGCTGCGGAAAATCGCCTTCCTTGACGAGGCGTGCCATGTCGGGGTAGCTCGTGACGCTGACCGAGAAACCAAAGACCGCAACGAGCGTGTACATCACGCGGTAAGCGTAGTTGAGGCTTGAAATGCCGCTTGTGCCGAAGTTTGCGCCAAAGCTACGGATGATAAATTCAAGGCCGAACATGGAGCCCACGCCAAGCGACATCGGGAGCATCATCTTGAAATAACGGATGATGTCCGGGTGCTTCGGTTCGCAGATAAGTTCGTAATGTACTCCGCCGCGTTTTGCTCCCCAAATCTGCAATGCGAAAAATCCGATAAATGCACCGACGGGGACGCCCCACGCGAAACCTGCAAGACCGTAATCATTGCCTGTGTATTTGCTGAGTGCAATCCCTGCGGCACCGCCTCCGACAATCGCTATATTGTAGATAAGTCCTGTGAGCGAGGGTATCAAGAACTGCTTGCGCGTGTGCTGCACTGCGACGAGAATGCTACCGACGAAGATGAAAATCTGTCCTGGCAAAATAATGCGACCGTAGTAAGTCGCGCGTTCCAAGAGCTCGGGAGTCACGCCATCGACGGTCAAAAGCGAAATGAGTTCCTTCATCCAGATGAAGGCTGGCACTACGAGAATCAAGAGTGCAAGCCCGAACGTATTCAACACGTTGCTGAAAAATTTCCAGCCGCTCTTTTCGTCACCCGCGACTTTGTAGCCCGTGAAAATCGGGATGAAAATGATAGAGAGGAACCCGGTGCTGACCACGTGATTCAGGATGTCTGGAATCATGAAGGCGAGGTCAAGAGCGTTTTTTTCGAGCGACACGCCGGCGGCGTGGGCGAGGAGCATTTCGCGGAAGATGCCGAGCACGCGGCTAACGAGCATGCTCACGGCGACAATAATAGCGGCTTTATTCATGGACATGTAAAATATAGAATGCTATAAACTTAATTGTGCTTATACTAACGAATTTTTGTATATTTCAAATCATGAAAAAGATATTCGTACTCATTTCCTTCCTCGTCCTTGCGGCTTTTGCCCAGGAAAATACCTCAGCACCGGAAAGAACTCTCCAGCGCCCCGTCTATAGCTTCCAAACTGCCGCTTTTGGCCTTGGCTTCTGGAGCAACTGGGAACATGAAGTTATTGCTGGTGATAAGATTGTTAAGCATGAAGACAATGTTACCGCTTTCCCGCTTATCCGTTATGGCCACATTTGGGAGATGACTTCCCATGGTGCGATTACGGCGATAAGCACTTGGAACTTCAAGTTTGGCGAAGATTGGGAAGTTCATGGCAACATGCTTTTGGGCGGTCGCTATTCGTTCCTTGACGAAATGGTTTCTCCGTTCCTCGGTGCGGGCGTGGGTATCGGTATGCAGCTTGATTCTCACTTCGAAGACTGGGATTTTGGTGAAAAGTATGCCATCGGTATGAGCTTCGGCGGTGAAGTCGGTGCAAGCATTTTCCACAATTCCTCTGTGCAGTTGGAAGTGGGCTTCGGCTTTGACATTGTCGCTTCTGGCGTTGACTTCAAGAAGAGCTTCAGCAGCTTCAACCTGTTCTTCGGCATCAACTATTAATTTGGATTGGCGGGCGGTCGCTCGCGAAATTTGAAAACGAAAAATCCGGCTAAGCCGGATTTTTTTTTATACAGCCACTTTGAAGTCGTTCAGCGGGGAGCGGCGGTTGATTTTGCCTTGTTGCTGCAATCGTTCGACGAGGATTCCCGGACGCACATGGAAGAGCCCTGAAAAATGTTGTATGCACCGGCGTTCATTGAAACGTCCGCAGCAAATCAGTTCGCATTCTTCGGCTTCGGAAAGGATCATGTCTTGTGCGAATGTCTTGGCTTCGATTTCGGGGATGCTTTGGACCATTTGGGGTTTGCCGCTCATCCCGAGTTGCAGACAAATTGTACGCTTGGGATGGAGTAACAAATGTGCAACGGCGTGGTATAACGCTTCAATGTATTTGGAATCATCCATCTTTGTCGTCGGGAATTGGATGACGGGGCGGGAACCTCTCCAGTAAAAAGCGCAAATCGGTGCGGGTGCCGTGAGGAACGGTTCTACTTCGAGGTATTCGATGCCGCAACTGTTGAGCATTTCGCGGGCCATTTTACGAGTGTCCTGATAACGGAGGACAATGTTTTTCCGTAAGAATTTCAAGTTTGCAACGAGGGCTTCGTGGTCTGGCGAAAAATCGCCTGCCAAACGCTTGACTTGAAGTTCGCCTAGGCGGATCCATGCGGCGTATGTTTGCGGGTTCGTGGATTGCAATGTGGCGCTGTAGTATTTTTCAAAACCTGCAATGCTTCCAATGTTCATGAAACGGAATACGGCGCGCACGAGGTCTGCGTCCTTGATGTTTGACGGAATGTGGCCCATCTTTTGCAAAGCGCGGATGGGGAACTTGCGTACCCACGGCAGGAGTTTTTCGAGTTCCTTGGAGCGTTTGGGTTTGTTGCTGGATTCACTAGAATCGCCATCATTGATGTTTCCGAAAGCGAGTTCAAAAGCGGTCTTAGCTTCGATGGTTTGTGATGCCAAGACGCTACTGCGAGGGAACCCAAGACGATGGAAAATTTCGTCTTGCGTCATGTGTTCCCTTTTTTGAAGTTGCTTAACGGATTCTTTCAAATTCATATTGAAAAAATAAATAATTAACGTCCTAAGTGTCAAATTTTATTTTAGTAATTCTTCGGGGACGCATTCGGCCATCGCTTCGTATGCTTTGGCGCTGGGGTGCAAATGGTCGCCCGAGTCAAAGTTGTTCGCGAATCGCTTGGGGTTGTCGTGGCCGCGAACGGCTTTGTCGAAATCGACGCAACCGTCGAAATCGGGGGCGGTTCGTAGCCATTCGTTGAATGCGGTGCGGATGATGTCGCGGTTTTCGTTGTAGGTGCGCCAGCCGTAAATCGGGAGGAGCGTGCCGCTGTAAATTTTGAGACCGAGTTTGCGGGCATGCGTCACGTAAAGCGAACGCACTCCGTTGATGAGGTCGTCTGCCGTGGGCATGTCGCTCCAGGGGCGGAATTTGTTGACTTCGACGCCGACCGGATGGATGATGTCGTTGATGCCGTGCTGTACGATGACAGAGCGGGCGCCTGCAACGTTCATTTCGATGGGGAATCGCGTGGCGCCTTTGAGGCCGTAGGCGGCGTAGGTGATGCAGCTGTATTCGCGCAAAATGCGTGTGCCGCTGACGGCGCGACGGATGATGGATACGTTGTTGTAACCTTCGCGGGCGCAACGGAGTGTGAGGTAATCGGGCCAGTCTTGCGCCGTGATGGAATCGCCGAAGCAGACAAGCGCGAAGTTCTTTTCTTCGGTGAAAATGTCGATGGTGTTGAGGAAGTAAATCCAGTTTGTTTTACGTGTGAGGTCATCGGGGAGGATTGCGTTTTTTGCAAAGTTTCCGTAGCTGTACTTGCCGCCAGAAAGCGGGCCCGTAATTGCTGTACCGGCGTTCATTTGTGTGAAATCTGCGAAGTACATGCTGACATCGAACGTTTCACCTGCGGTCACGTCGAATGCGATTTCGTCGCTTAGGATTTCTTCGCCAGCGGGGATGGAAGCTGATGTGCGTCCGCTGAACGTGATAGGTGTCGGAGCGTATGGCGTAGCACTTTTTTCGCTAGCTGTGGACTGCGCAACTGCTGATTGGGATTGCGCATTATTTGTGGACTGCGCGGATTTGGCGACGTACGCTTCGCTGATAGTTACGGGTTCTGTGCCGGTGAGGTTTGAAAAATGGAATCGCAATTTGCATCCTGAAAAGCAGGCGCGAATTGGGTAGCGGAGCGTCAAGTCCTTGGCGTATGTGGCTTCTTTACGGTCTGTGATGGAGGTGGCGTTGCCCCAGCATGCAACCCATTTTGAAAATTTTTCTGGCATATCTACTCCGCGAAATAATAATGACGACACAATTATAGATAATTTGAAGGAGTTCTACTAGGGTGTAATTTTTATACAGTGGGGAAAATTTAGTTTAAAAAATAATAAACGTGTAAGTTTGTATAAAGTAATTTCTAAAATGTAAAAATTTATTTGATAGATAAATTAATTATTACTTTCTTTATATGTAAAAATGAATGGAATTGTATTGAAATCTTTTTAATATGTAAAGAAATTGTGTAAGTGAATGACAGAAAAATTACAATGCAAAATTGTAAAAATCATTTATCCACCTTCTTTGAAAAATTGTTGGTCTCGCAAAAATGAATGTGCTAGTTTGAAGAAAAAAAGGAGTGAATCATGAAAAACATAAAATATAAATTGTTCGTAATCATTGCGGTGCTTGCACTTGCTGTCTTCTTTATATTCGTGTATTGCAGCAGCGAGGGCGAGAATAAAAAAACAGATGACGATGCAACCCGTGTCGAAGAATCTGATGAAAGCCGTACCGAAGTTGCGACTGCTTCTGATAAAAGTTCAGATGCAGAACCCGCGATGATGTATTCGATGCTTGCTGCATCTCCGTCCTATGAAGTAGCTTCGAAATCTTACGCAAAAGATATTGATAAAGTAATGAAAAGCGTGCATGGAATCACTACATCTGGGAAAACAGTTCTTGGCGGAAGACGTGGGGAACCGAGTGCATCACCTTCAAGAGGCGTTATGAAAATGATGGCAGCTAGCCCTCGAGGAAAGTCAAGTGGCTTTAGTGAAGGCTATGCCGCTGCGGGTTCTGGCGGCATCGGCGATGGATTAGCGGGATTGCTTGGAGGATCTTCAAAAGGTCTAGCAACTAAAGCGAAAGCAGCTCCAAAATCTTTTGCTAAAACTGCGTCACGATCTTATGATATGGCGGTAACTAGAGATGAATCTTCCGTGAGAAAAAGAAAATCTTCGAGTGTAGAAAGAGTCCGAGTCTCGGAGCGCTATATCAGTAGCGATGACGATGATGATGACGAGCTTACATACAAAAAAGACAAACGACGTGGTGGCAGTCGCAACGTTCGCAGGTCGGGATTGCTCACGGCAGGTGAATGGAATGACTTGAACAATTGGGGTTTTTGGGCGGACATCATTGATGACGACAATTACAGCGGAAAGACGGATTACTGGGAATTTTATCCGGAAAATCTTGTGGTGGTAAAAGTCGTGGATAATAATAATGTTGGCATTGCCAATGTCTCGGTGGAACTCTTTAACAACAAATCTAGAGAGTTTGTCGCCAAAACGGATAATGCCGGATATGCTTACTGTTGGATTAATTTGTTTGGTAACAGCGACAGAAAAATCAAGGCAAAAGATTTCTCGCTGAAAGTTGATGGCGATTGGGTCAATAAATCACTCAAGCTTACCACCAAACAGGACCAAAAACTCAATGTCAACGTTGTTGTCGATGATAGCATCAGGCATCCTAAAGCGAGAGCTGACGTTGCGTTCATCGTAGATGCGACGGGCTCGATGGATGATGAAATCAATTTCCTTAAATCGGATCTCAGCTATATCATTGAACATGCAAGTTCGGAAAGCAAAGTGGCGCTGCGTACGGCGGCTCTGTTCTACCGCGACGAAGGCGATGCTTATCTCACTCGCGCAAACGACTTCACGAATGATGCGTCCGAGACGCAGGAGTTTGTTTCGAAGCAGGATGCCGATGGCGGTGGCGACTACGCCGAAGCGGTGCATTCTGCGCTGGAGGCTTCGCTGCAAGACCTTTCATGGAATGCGTCGGCCCGCTCACGCATTGCGTTCCTCATCCTCGATGCGCCTGCACATCATGAATCTGACGTTATCGAAAGTCTGCAAAAATCCATTAAGCGCTACGCAAAACATGGCATCAAGCTGATTCCGGTGGCGGCAAGCGGCATCGACAAGGACACTGAATTTATGCTGAGATTCTTTGACCTTGCGACGGGCGGTACGTACGTGTTCCTTACCGACGATAGCGGCATTGGCAATTCCCACATTAAGGCTTCTGTCGGCGATCACAAGGTGGAATATCTTACAGATTTGATTATAAGACTAATCAAGAAGTATGTGAAGTAAGGAGGTTGCGTATAAGTAAAAAAAAGAAAGTAGATTAAAAATAAAAACGGATAAAAATATTATGCTCACGAAAGTGGGCATTTTTTGTAGTTTGAGATTTCTAATTTTCGCATGCATGAGCGAAATTTCGTACAGTAAAAAGAACGACCGGATTGAATGCGTCCGCTACAAGGATTGGCAAAAGTCATACCCGCCGCACACGCATACAGGGCACTTGACTGTCGGCTACATTGAAGACGGCTCGATTTGCTTGGTGATGAACGGCGTTGCTGAAATCTACAGTGCTGGCGACAAGTTCCAGATTCCGCCCGATGTACTTCACGAAATCAAGACGGTCGATGGCAAAAGCTATTCGATGGTCGTGTTGTGTATTCAGGTCGGAGAATCGGAATGCGCCGAGGGTTACGAAGACGCGGTCGCGCGCCTTAATGAATTGCGTAAAAGTATTCTCGAAAATCCAGAAAACATCTACTTGATAGAACAGATGGCGCATGATGCGTGCATCAGCCCGTTCCACATGATTCGCGAATTCAAAAAAGCTTTCGGCCTTACGCCGCATCAGTTCCAAATGCAGTGCAAAGTTCGCAAGGCTCAAAAGTTGCTCGCCGAGCGGAGCGCGTCCGAAGTGACGTTTGATGCCGGATTTTACGACCAAAGTCACATGGATCGGTGCTTCAAAAAAGTAGTCGGCTTATCGCCTAAAGAATACAAACGGGCCGTAAAACCGACGACGGGGCCCGATTGATTCGTAATACTTTATTCTAATACATACTAAAATGGATTTTTGCGTTTTTAGTATGTAAAAAAGGATGTGAAAACACCAAAAAAATGCAAGAAAGATGCATTGAAGTGATTTTTTCCTCAAAAAATTTGAAAAAAAAGTCAATTTAGATCGAATTTTACATACTAAATTCCCTAAAATGGGTCTTTAGTATGTAAGGTGAAATTGACGGTTGTGAGAATTACATACTAAATGAGATGAATCTCTTTTTTAGTATGTAATTAGCACAGCGCCGGGATGAATTTTGCGAACAAGTAAAGCCCGTCTTCGCCTGCGTTTACCTCGTGCGGGACTTTTGCGGGCATAATCGAAATCAAGCCGGGTGCGTAATCGAGTTTGGCGCCGTCATTTATGCATACGCCGCTCCCCGCGATGACTTCGTGCGTCTCGAGTTGTGTTTCGTGAATGTGGTTCTTGATGCTTTTGTTCGGAGCAATCCGGACAAGATGATAGCTGAACGTGCCGTCAGTCTCTTTCGAGGTGATGATGTGCTTGAGTTCGACGCCTTCGAAAGTCGGGTGCTTGCTCCAAGCGACATCTTTGAATGCTTTCGTGTTGCCGGGGAGTCTGAGTTCACCATTGTTGAATTTTTCGAAAAGTTCTTTTTCCATAGTATTGTCCTTTTACTTGATTGTGGGTTGCGACTTTGAAAGTTTGCGATGCTTGCCAAAACTGCATCGCGGTTGTACCCGTATTTTACATAAAGGAATTATGAAAAAATTGGATAAAATTGCGGAAAATTTGTATCTTTATAAAAGAATCTTTTTTGCAGGAGGTAGTGACATGGCGGGTTTGCTTGATGAAACGCAGGGCTCTAACTTGCAAGAAAAAAGTTGTGCTGATGCTGCGAAGACTTCCGCACGGATTAAAAGAATGCGCGGCTGGCTTGGGGTGAAAAGTACCTCATCGCTTGGCGGTTATGCCGACGATAGCGGCGGGGTCGTTTACGGCGATGGACATTCAGGATGGAATAGGTAATTTCAAGGATATTATGCGCTTATTGAAATTTTTGTTCGTAACGAGTTGTTTGTTCTTTCTCGCTTGTGGTGATGATTCGTCTGCGAATGGCGGTGAAAATAATCCCGCAGAAGTTGGCGGAGCCTGCAATAAGGACGCCATCGATATTACGATTGATAAAGAGCAGAAACTAATTACGGCCCATATTTCGGCGACTCGGAATGATTGCTCTGTAAAAGAAGGCGTACTCTCTTTTGCAGGCGAAACGAAGACAATCGATAGAGTTCTTGATTATCAGTTTGTGGGCGACACCTTGATCCTTGCATGGCGTGGCGAGGGCTTTGTGGAAATGGTGATGGTGGGCGGCAAGAATGGGAATCTTTCGGCGCGCTGGAAAGTGCTCCCCGGTTATAGATATATTAACGGGACCATTCAAAAAGTTGAAGAATCCTCTGCGAATACTTATTACACGATTTCTGAAAATTGTTTGTTCATAGAAGATGGCCCTGACCTTCGTTCTAGGGATTTTATGGAATCCGAAATGGTGGCCTGGATTTACGATAACCTTTTCTCTCATTATAAATTTGACCATTCGGGTAATGCCTATGGGAGCTTCCTGTTTACGAATGGCGGAGACCATGTCGCTTCGGATCAGAATTTATACGGAATAACCGTTCTTGAAAAGACGCTGACCTCTGAAACCATCTCGGCTTTCGGCCAAACGGTTTCAATCCGTTTTTCGGATATTGAGTATGATTCCCGCTATTTTGTTTATTCATCCTACAAGGCGACAGTAGAGGCGAATGGCTCTGCCTGCGTTTACGATTATCTTTATGCGAGCGAAGTGCCGGAAGAATTCTGCAAGGCTGAGTATAAGGATTTCGTTGAATTAGATGGGGACAAGGCGGTGAGAGTCAATAACGACAATACCACTGACTTTGCGGAGTGCCTTTCTAAATTGTTGCCGTGATTTAGCGAGGTTTTTCTGTGATGGTCGGTTGAATCTACGAAATACGGATTCGTCTAGATATAATAAAATCGCAAAATTTTGCGGATTTTTGGCGAAAATATTATATATGGGGTATGAAATGCTTGATTATTTTCGGTAAAATTTGGGCCAAACGGCGCTTTTTTGTAAAAATGTGCGATTTTTTATAAAAATTGGGCAGGGAAATGTGTATATTTATAAGAAAACTGGGCGGGAAAATGTGTTTAAGAGAAAAATCGACCAAATTCTGGAAAATTGGCTGAATGAGCCGAAACATAAACCCCCTTGTGGTAAAGGGGGTTCGTCAGTGCGGCAAAACAAGCAGTGTCAGGGCTTTTGCGGAGAGTCATTTCAAGCATGTGGTGTATCTGGATTTTCGCGAACACCCGGATTACAAGAAGTTCTTCGAACCCAACGTGTCCGTAGCGTCTATCATCATGCGCATTTCCGCCGCGCTCCCTACGGCAGAAATAGAGCCTCATGAAACATGTTTTGTCTTTGACGAGATTCAGGATTGTCCGCTGGCCCGCAGTTCCCTCAAGTATTTTTTTCTGGACGGTCAATACGAGGTGATGTGTACGGGTTCGCTCCTTGGAGTGCATGGCTACAAGACAAAAAATGAGACGGATGACGAGCAGGCCCCCTCAATCCCGGTGGGGTTTGAGCACATCGTTGAAATGGTTCCAATGGATTTTGAGGAATGGCTCTGGGCCAACGGAATCAAGCCGATGCATTTTGATTATCTAAAAGAATGCATGCAGAATGAGAAGCCTGTTGATGCCGCGATCCACGATCGGTTTAGGGAACTGCTCAACCAGTATGTCATTATCGGCGGCATGCCGGAAGTGGTGACAGTTTTTTTAGAAAGCGGTCTTGTCGGCAAGGCCCTTGCTATACAAAAGCGAATTGTAGATGAATACAAGGCTGACATGGTCAAGTACGCCGCGAAAGAGAACAAGGCGCACATACGCGAATGCTTTGAATCTATCCCTTCGCAACTCGCCCGCGAATACAAGAAATTTTCGTATAGCGTCGTAAAGAAGGGCGGCCGCGGACGTGATTACGCTGGCAGTTTGCAATGGATTGAGGATGCGGGCATCATTCGCCGTTGCTACAATATTGAAAAGACGGAACTGCCTTTAGATGGCAACAAAATCCAAAGCGAGTTCAAGGTTTATATGGCCGACATTGGCCTGCTGATTTCGATGTTTGAAGACGGAACGCAGTTGAGCATTCTGAGCGGCGACTTGCTTGGTTACAAGGGAGCCATTGTTGAAAACCTGGTTGCTGACATATTTGGCAAGATGGGACGCAAGCTTTATTACTACCACAAGGACAGCGGAGTTGAACTTGACTTTGTCATGCGCTACCGCGGCAAGTGTACGCCGGTAGAATGCAA
>JAEEGK010008077.1_pt1 | contig 24933 bp, 13 predicted proteins | sample 8958771 | NCBI WGS metagenome assembly JAEEGK01 (sample SAMN16246547, study PRJNA631951) | gut metagenome | biome: gut microbiome; feature: rumen; material: SC-attached | host: Bos | place: Iran: Karaj | collected 2018-10
TTTTTCTTTTTTTACTTTTTTTTCCTTTTTTTCATTATTATATTTTTCATCCTCTTCTTCACTTTTTTCTTCTTCTTTTATTAATTCTAAATGTGTTTTATATCTTTTTTGATATGTTTTGGAACTTTTATATACTTTTTCATTTTTCTTTTTTTCATTATATGAAATTGAATTTATATTTATATTATTATTTGAATCTTGATGTTTTTTAATTTTTTTATTTATATTTAATATATCAATTTTTTTAGGTTCTTTTTTTAACCAATCTTCAATTAAATGTTCTATATCAGATTTTCCTCCAATTAATAAATTTTCTAAATCTTTTTTATTTACTAATATTTCTTCATCTCCTTTTATAATCATACAATATATTTCAACATTTGTCTTTTTTTTTGGAATTGAAGAAATATTAATTTCTTTTTTAAATCCATGAATATCTTTAACAATTATAGTCTCATTAATATTTTTAATTTCATTATTTGTATTTTTTTTTTTCAAAATTGATTTCTTTAAAATTGGATTATTATTTATATTATTAAAATTATTACCTATACTTTGTTTATTTACAAAAAGTTTTTTATCATGTTTATATTTATTTTTTTTTTTATTTATTTTTGATTTAAAAACTAAAAAAGGTTCATGATTTATATCATAAACTTGAATAATATTAATATCTTTTTTAGGATCATTAAATCTAACTTTCATATTTGCAATTGCCTCTTCTGGTTGAGGAGGTAAAAATTTTATTCTTTTACTATCATTTGATATTTCTAAATCTTTTACTTTTATTGGTATTTTTTTTTCATTTCCATAAATTGAAAATAAATAATTTTCATTTGATAATTCTTTATGTTCATTTTTTAAATCATCTAATAAAAATAAATTTTCTTCTTTATTATTTTTATTAATTAATTTAATATAATTTTCTCTATTTTTCATATTTTCAATTTTTGATTTTGATATTGTAATTATTTCATTATTAATATCTGGAATAACATATTTATCAAAAGTATTAATTGGTTTATTTTGTAAAACTAAATTAATATATGATTTATTACATAAATGCAAATTATTATTTTCATCTTTAATTAATTGATATATTATATTATCATTAGCATTTTTTAATAAATCATCTGCATAATCTTTTGAAGATCTATCCATATAAAAACTATTATGTTTATTTTTATTATCTATTATTTTAATATTTGATTTCTTTGTCTTAATTTCATTCCCTATAAAATCATTTAAAATAATTTCATCTTTTGTATTATCATTAATTCCATTTAATAAATCTTTTTTATTAACTAAATTTATCATTTCTTTATTTTCATTATTATACATTATTTCAATAAATTCTGGAAATTGTTCTATTTTTTCAATATCTTCTTTATTTATTATTGTCTTTGAACTTGGATTATAAAAATCATCTGAATAACTTTCAATTGCAGGAACTTCAAATTCATTAATATTACTTTCATCATTTCTTATATTATCTAATAATTTTTGAGGAATTAAAAAATTATCAATTTGTTTAAATATTATTGTATTCTTTATATCATTTTCTAATTTTTTATTTATTTTTTCTCCTTTTTGAATTTGATATGGTTTTTCATTTTCATTCATTTTTTCTATTAAAATATCTTTAGGTTTAATTATTAAATTTTTTCCTTTATAATTTTTTAAAAAGATATGTTCTCTCATATTAGAATTATTTTCTATTTTTTCTAATAAATCATTTCTATTTATTATATGATTTAATCCTGTTGATTTATCTATTAATTTAATATAATATTTATCATCATCAATTATATCTTCAATTTCTTTTTTTGAAATATCAATAATATTATGATTTAAAAAATTTTCAACTTTATAATCATCATATTTATTAGAATCATTAATAATCTCATTAATTACATTTAAATTAATTAATTGATTATTTTTAATTTCTAATAACAAATTACTTTCATTATTTAATTCATTTAATAATTCATTTTTTTGTTTTATTTTTATTTTTTCAATTTCATCTTTTGAAGGTAATTGATTTATTTCATTTTGTTCAGGAAATTTCATATTAATTAATTGAACTTTTCTCCATCTATTTTTAGGATATCTACTTGGAATATTTAAAATTTGATTTAAATTTTTCCAATTTTCAAGTGCTTCTTTTATTCTTATTTTTGAAGTTAATGTTGGTAAATCATTATTTGATTGAATAAAAAATAATTCATCATCATTATCATAAATATAATTATCTAATTTTTCTTTTGGAATAAAAATTATTTCATTGTTACAATTTTTAATTTCATAATAATTATCTTCATTACTACTTTCACTTGTATTATCATTATTATTATAATTAATAAAAAAATCTTTAAATTGAATTTTTTTATTTTTTTTATTTATATAATTATTTTCCTTAATTAATTCAATATAATCTTTTCTTATATATTCTTTATTTCCTTCATTATCTTCAACAGATACAAAAATTTTTCTTTGATTCTCCATTTCATTATAAAAATAATGTTTCTTATTTTCAATATCTTCTTTTATTTTATTATAAATATTTAATATATCTTGAAATTGATTATCAATTTCATTTATATTTTGAATTTCAAATTTTTTACTTATATCATCTCTTTCTATTTTTTTATACTTTAAATTTCCCCAATCATTAATATAATCATTTAATTTCATTCTATTTGTTTTATTTGATAATTTTTTAATTTTCTTTTCCCTCATTTTTTCTTCTTTTGAAGTTAAATAAGCTAATTTTTTAATAATCATATAAGATGCCAAATCTCTTTCATCAAATCCACCTAATCTTAATATTTTTTTTACTGAATAATTAGATATTATTGTATTTCCATTCATTGAAAAAGATTCTATATTTTTTAATAATCTTTTTAGTCTTGGCTCATATTTACTTCGTGATAATAAAAGAGAATGAAAGTATTCATATCTTAATTTACTTATTACTATTTCTGCAATTGATAAAATTTCTATAAAATTTGTTTGATTTAATGAAAATATTTTTTCAAATGATTTTTTATCTATTTTTATGGAATGCATTAATTTTTCTGTGTCAGGAAGAAAACGAATTTCTGGTTTTAATACATAAAAGTTGGAAGTTTTATTTAAAAGAGATAAAAATTTAGGTTCTATTGAATATTCCATTGAATCATTGTTTTTATTATTTTCAAAATTTTCTGTGAAAGACATTAACTTAATGTGGGAAATAAATTTAAAAAAAATATATTAAATCATATAAAAGGTAAAATTATATTTATTTTATGTATTTTAATTTATAATTATTTTTTATTACAAATTTTCTTTATTAATTCGATTGAAAATAAAATTTAAAGCAATGTAATTATTTTTTATATAATATTGATTATTTAATTTAATATATTTAAATTAAGATAATTCCCTTTAAGATAAATTGAATAAATTTTTGGTATATATTCAACTTACTTATATAATTCATATAATTTAATATCTTAACAATAAATTTTTATTAATAGAATAAATAAATATAACCAGAGAAAAAATATTAATTCAAAAATAGATATTAAGTGGACGTAAAATTTGTTAAAACATATTGTTTTAAATTTAAATAGAAATGAAATATTTATTAACTTATTTCTTGTATAAAATGAATAAAAACTTTTCTTATTAATTAGTCAAATTATTAAAATTTTGATTAAATTTATTTCACTTGTAAAAAATGAAAAAATATAATAAAACTTTTGATATATATTAATTAATTTTATTACTAAATTATATAATCTTTTATTTTATTGTTTAACATAAACCTTTGGATCTTGTCCCATATTAATATTAATTTTACCACCACTAACATAAACACAATCAGAAGTATTTAAAGCATCACATAATTTAGTTCCTTCACTAAATTCATGATAATCAATAGTTCTTTGACAACTTTCCCCTCTAGTAAGACAAACTAAAACATCTCCTCTAGTAAAAGCATAAAAAACATCATCAGCATATCTTTGAACAAAAGGTTTCTCCCAAATTTTATAATCTTTCCTTGCTTTATTAGCAGCTTTAAGAGCTTGATACATATCAGTTCCAGTATCCATATTATTCCAAAGTACTTCTCTATTATTAGGATCAGCACCACCAGCAAAGTATTGTTCTCCTCCATAATAATATACAGGAATACCTTCAAAGAAAAGAGAAAAAATAGAAGCATTTTTAAATTTTTTTCTATCACCACATAAATTCAAAAATCTAGGATTATCATGATTTTCAACAAAAACTGCTAACATTGAATGATCAACTGTAAAAGCTTTTTTAGTATTAAACCAATAATTTTCTAAATTTCTCATTGAACCACAAAAAGAGTCTTTAATTGCATAATAAAGAGGATAATTGAAAACAGAATCAATATGATGTTGATAATCAGCTACATAACCAGGATTACCATTAAATGCTTCACCAATTTGAAAAACTCCAGCAGCTTTAGTAAATTTATCCCAGAACCATTTAGGAACTTCCATAATAGTATCAATTCTAATACCATCAAAATCATATTTTTGAACAATATCATGAATCCATTGACATAAAGTATTAGTAACCCATTCATTTTCTTGTTTTAAATCAGGTAAATCACATAATCTACAATTTTCAACTTCCCATTGATTATTCCAATCAACAATTTGACAAACATCATGATAATGTTCAGCTCTATTAAAAGGGTAAATTTTACTATAATCAGTACCAACTGGACCAACATGATTAGCAACAACATCAACCATAACCCAAATATCTCTTTTATGACATTCACTAATTAATTCTTTTAAATCTTCTTCACTTCCAAAATGTTCATTTAATTCATATAAATTAGTTAAATGATAACCATGATATGAACCTTCAGTATTTTTAACAATTGGAGATATCCATATTGCATCAAATCCCATTCCTTGAATATAATCTAAATGTTTTATTATTCCTCTATATGTTCCTCCACAATAATTTCCTAAATTACAATTTACTGGTATTGAGTTGTCGTTTGAGAAACGATCTGTTAAGAGTTGATATATTGAACGACCACGCCATTCATCTTTTGAATGACCACATAAAATTAAGGTTATTAAGGATAATATGAGAATTGGTTTCATATTTTTTTTTTTTATATTTTTTTATTTATTTCTGGTTATATAGGAGATTATTTTATTTTTTTTTTGTTAGTTTTTATCGGGATGTGAAATATGAGAAATTTAGTTTTTTTTATTTTTTTTTTTGGACTAAATATTTTATAATAATTATTTAGTGTTTGTTTTAATCATTGAGTGTTTGGGAAGATTATTTTGAGTTTTGATTTTTATATGGAGATTAACTATAAATTAATTTTTTTTTATCTTTGTTTTTGAATAATATTCACAAAATTTTTGGGATTAGAAAAATGATTTTTTTATTTATCGATTTTTAAAAAAAGTAAAATTTATAAATGAGTTTTATCTTTTTTATTGAATTAATTTTAAAAGAAATAAGATATATAATATAAATTTTTATTATTTTATTTATTATGAAAATTATCAAATATCATTTTTATTTGAATATTTTTTCTCTAATTAATATTCAAAAAAAAATTTTTTTGGAAAATAAATATTTTCATATGATCATTTTATCTTATCAAGATTATATTATTGTATAAAAATTTACTTTATTTAAAAATTAAAATTAAAAAAATCATTCAAATTATAGATATAAATTTCAAAAATATAATTTTATTTTGTGATTTTTTTATATATAATACTAAACATATTTTAAGGAAAATATAATCTTTAATTTTCATTTTTATAATTCTATCTATTATTTTTATTATTTAAACAATACAATTTTTATTTTAATTTTCAGATGTATAATGTTTATTTCATTAAAATAAATTTTGCTTTAATTTCATAAATTTTATCAAAAAGAAATTATAATTTCTTTTGAATATGAAATAAATAAAAATGAAATTAAAACAATATTTAAGTGGTATTGAATATAAAAATAAAATTAGAAATTTAATTATTTCAAATACAAGATATAATCATATTACCCCAATTCAATCTATAAAATGTTTTAATCCATCAATATTTTCTCCCATTAATGATGCAAAAATTAATATTGATTCTATAAAACATAAGTATGGATATATGAATAATAATTCTTCAAAAAATATTTTGGATAAAATAAGTAAAATAAAAGAAAAATATTTTCAAGATTATTCAAAAAATAATTTAAAGATTGATTCAAAAAATTTAACAATTTTAAATAATAGTAAAAAAATTAATAATATAAATTTATCTAAATCATCATCAGTAGATAAAAATATATGTGAAAATAATTTCCAATTTGAGAAACAAAATTCTATTGATTTTAATAAAGGAAAAGTAGAATTTATTATAAAGAAAGAAAATGAAAAAATAAATAATGAAAATGAAAAAATTCACTCACCATTTATAATAAACAAAGTAGAATTTAGTATAATTGATAATATGAAAAATGAAAATTTAAATGATACAAATAAAATTAATAATAAAGAACAAATTATTATAAAATCAAACAATAAAGAAGAATCATATTATATTAAAGAAAGAAAATTTAAATATATTTATCCAATATCAAAAAGAATTAAATTATTAAAAAATATAAAACAAAATATTGATCAAATTTATAAATCCGATAACAAAACTATTCTTATAAATTCTCATTCAAATAAATCATTAGGCTCAAGTTACATTTATCAAATTAAAAATATTCCTAAAATTAGTATATTTGATGAAGTTTTTAAAAAAGAAAATCAAAATGAAAAAGTTATTAAATATAGAAAAAAAATTGATATTCCTATTTTATTAAAATCAAAATCAAAACCAAAACCAAATATTCTTACATATTATGCTTTTATGAAAAAATAAAAATAAAAAATATTTTTCAAAGTTTCATAAAGGATTAAAAAACATTTATATTTGAAATATAATAATTAAAAATTCAATTATAAGATATTATAAAAAACAAAAAATATAATACTAGAACTATAATCAAATTAATTATTAATTTGAATTTAATAATATAAAAGTATGATAAAAATATTTATTAAAATGAAAATAATAATATATATATAATATTTTTTAAAAAGAATTATTAATTTATATTTGTTTTGTTTTTTTAAATAATTAATTATTGTTTGTATTAATGAAAAAAAATATAAATCATTTAAGAAAAAAGATACTTCTTCCACTTAAAAATGAAAAAATAAAAGAAAAATTCATAAATCCATTTAATACTATAGGCACAATAGCAACAACTACATCATCAAATTTTTTTAAATATGACAATAAAAAACTAATGAAAACAACTTATACCTTTGATACTTTTTATTCTAATGTAACAAATGAAGAAAATAAAGTTGATAAAAAAATAACAACAATTAATACTTTTAGAAGAGGAATAAAAAATATACAAAATGACAAATTAAAAAAAGAAAATGATGCAAATAAATTTTTAAATTATTTAAAAAATCATTTTTCTTATACTAATAGAGAAAAAAAAAATCATGATATATATGATCCATTGGCTAATTATAAAATAAAAAGAAAACCAACTAATTTTAGTAGTATATCTGGAAGAGTAAAAGAAATGAAAGATAAAACTGAATTTATTAGAATAATAACTAATTATATTTTTCCAATCTTTGAAAGAACTGTCAATAAAAAAAAACAATTAAATAAAAAAGCATTATTAGAAAATAGAATGAAACTATTAAAGGAAAAAAATGAAAATGAAAGAAGATATATCTCATTAGATTCAGGTCATAGTTATAGAAATTATATTAGAGTATCATCTTTATATAATAGAAAATATGAAAGTAAAGATATGGAATTAGAAAATTTAAAAATACGTTTAGGTTTTTTATAAATTTATATTTAATAAAAAATATAAATAAAAGTAATAAAAATTTTTTTTTATAATTGATTTATTAAGAATTATGTAAAAATATGACATTTATATACATTATGTTTTAATGTATCAATATCTATAATATGTACATTTAAATTTTTATCTGTATTATATATATAATTTTTATTTGTTTCATTATCATAATTAATAAAAAAAGTAGTTGAAAAATTATAATCTTCACTTTTATTATTTTGATATTTATCATCATTTTTAACAAATCCATCAAGAATTTTTGCTTCAAAATTATTTAATTCAATTTCTATTAATCCTTTATTACTTCTTATATTATTATATCCTCCAATCAAAAATATTTTTAAATTTTCTGAATTTTCATTATATAAATTAAATATACTATGTCCTCTAATATTAATTTTTAGATTTGTTTTCAATATTTCCCATTTTGAAAGACTATTATTTAAATTTAAATATTCAATATCTTCAATATAACAATTATTTTCATAATCAAAACCAAAAAAAGAATATAAAATATTATTATTTATTATTATATAAGCACTTTCACAATGAACTCTATTCATTTTTGATAATTCATTCCATTGATTATCTTTAATATTATAAATTTCAACAGAAGAACTTTTCATTCCACTTATACAAATTAATTTATTATTATCATATTGAATTAATCCTCCTTTATTATGATTATAATTCAAATTTTGTAAATTATATATGTAATTATTTAAATTATTATAAAAAAACATTTGATTTGTATCTTTTCCTGTAATTATTATTGCACCATTTGATAATGATAAAATTAAATCATTTTCATGACTATTAATATTATTATATATTTCATTGAAATTTGATGTTCCTTCAATATAATTTTTTTTTGAAAATTTTTTAGTATTAATATTAAATGTAATAATTATATTTTTATTATAAATTTCTTTAGTATAATTATTTTGGAATATATTATATAAAATTGAAGGTGAAAAAGATAATATTGGAATATTATTATTATTATTTTTATTTGTAAATTTAATTATTTTAGAATCTATTTTTTTTATTGAATCTCTTGTATATGAAACTAATGGATTAAATGAATTATTTTTTTCATTAATTAATTCTATAGTTGAATTAGATTTTAACAATTTTGGAATTTTTTTTATATAAACTGAAGAACAACTTTTATGCATTAATGAAATATTTGTATCACCAAAATCATTATTATATTTACTATTATTTTCTTTCGTTGTATCATCAGATAAAGAAAAAATTGAATTATTTATTTGAGGTGATAAACATGTTTTATTATCTTGAACTATAGTATTTCTTGAAATTGAAGAATATTTTAAATACATATCATTAAAATGTTTTTTCAATTTTAAATTTTCTTGTATGATTTTTGTATATTTTTCTTCAACTATTTTTAATTTTCTTTCATATTCATTTATAACTTGTTTTAATATTTTATTTTCAATATTATTTGCTTTTGAATCTTTTTTTTTATTTTCATTTAAAAGAAATTTAATATTTTCTTTTAATTTTTTATTTTCATTTTGAAGTTCTAAATTTTTATTATCATATTTTGACTTATAATTATTTATAATATTAAAAGATTCAATGTGACAAATTATATGAAAATTATTATCATTTAAAAATCTAAAATTATTCATAAATTCTTTATCATCATTATTTTCTTCTCTTTTTGTTCTTGAAGTATAAATTATTTTTTCTCCTAAAGAAATATTTGAAAGTTGTCTTTTTATATTACTCATTGTATTTTTAAATTTATTAGATTGAGAACGATATGGAGAATTTTGACGTGTTTTATTTTTTTTCAATTTATATAATGGATTATTAATAACTCTTTTTAAATTATGTGTAACATAGATTGAAGAAATTTTTGACATAAATTTAAATTTTCAAATATTTTATATTTTTAATTTTTTCGAATTATTTATTTTTTTCAAAAATTAAATTTTATTATTTAATTAAATATTAAATGAAGTATTATAGTAATTTAAATAAAAATTTAAATCATTAATATGATGATGATATGATCTACTAATTCTTGAAAATAATATTATTTTAAATAAACTTTTAATCTTTTCTTCTGATTGTTTAATTATTTTATAAATATCATTTAAATTAAAATGTTTTAAAATATTTGGATTTGAACAAATTGCAAATAATATATCATAAATATTATCACCAATAATTGTTTCTGGATCAATTATTCCTGATAATTTATTATTTTTAATTAAAAAATTATGTGCCCCAAAATCACCATGTATTATTCTTTTTTCAAAAGGAAATTTAGATAAAATATTACATTCATAATCAATATTAAAATTTTTTATGTAATTATATGAAGGTTGACAATCTGAAATTTCATCTTTTAAAAATTCTTCCCAAGTTTTTTTTGGATTATAAACATATCCATAATAATCAATTTCAGTTATTTTATATGAATTAATTAAATTTAATAAAGTATCTATTAGTATATTTATATCAATATTTATAAAATCTTTTAAATTCTCACCTTCTATATATTCATAAACTATATATTTATAATTTTTATCATAAAATATTAATTTTTGAAATAAAGGATTAATATTATTTTGACAGAATATTAATTCAGATTTAATAATTTCTTCTGAATTTTGTTTAATAATATATTTATTATTTAATAAAAAAACTTTACTTGATGTTCCCTCAGAAAAAAATTTAACAAAAAAATCCTTATTATCACTTTTATTAACTATATCCAAAACACATTTAATAATATTTAAATCCTCCTTACTTAATTTTTCCATATGATAAAACACTTAAATTATAAAAAAAAAAATATAATAAATTTAAAATAAATAAATTAAAAATAAATAAAACAAAAAACCATTTTGGAAATTTGAAGAATTAGTGATTATTTTTGAGATTTAATGTATATTTGTTTAATAGAATATTTTCCGGTTCTTCTTCTTCTTCATCTTCATATATAATTTTTTAACTTTGTTAATTATTATTTTTTTGAGAATATAATAAAATTTTCAGACGAATATTATTATGAAATTATATTCTTTTAAATAAATATATTTATAAGAAATTCAATATTTATTTTTTATATAATTATTTTAATTTTTATTGATAAAAATTCAATGGGACAATGTTTAGTAAATTCAAATATTTTAATTAATGATTTAATAACAGATAAAAATAAAAAAATACTAAATGAAGAAAGCCAATCTGGAACTCAAACAAATAGAATTTCAAATATAAATGAAATAAATCAAAATAAACCAGAAGAAAAAGATTTAACTCCCTTACAACCAGATATACAAGATATTTCAAATTTTATAAAAGACCAACAATTAATAATGAATAATCAAGGAAATAAAGTTAAAAATTCAGTTTATACAAATTTTAGAAAAGGAAATCCTTTATTAAATAAAAATAATAATAATCTTTTAGAAAGTTTACAAAGTAAAAATTCAGATATATTATTTGAATCATTTAGTATATCAAATTTAGATAAAGGAAATAATTCATTAATAATTGATTATTATCAAATTGCGAAAAATATTTTTGAAATATTAAATGAAATAAGATGTGATCCAATTGAAAAAGGAAAAGAATATAATTTAAATTTTGAAAATTATTCTCCTGGAGATATTATTTTATGGAATGAAAAAGTTTATTTATGCTGTTCAAGTTATTTAATGGAAATTGAACAAGGAATAAAAAAAACTGAAATTTCTGCAAATGATAAAATAAATGAAAAATTAAATGGAAAATATAATTTAATTGAATTTTCAATTGAAAGTTTAGGAACACCTTCTTTTATTATTCAAAAATTATTTAATGATAATAAACAATGGTGGAATAAATTAATTTCTGATAATTATACTTCTGGAGCAATTTGTTGTTTTCCTTTTAAAAATGGAAAAAATATGAAAACTTTAATTTATTTAGTTCAAAAACAATAATAATAATCATAATAAAATATTTGTATAAATAAATAATTGATTTATATAAATAATTTTTTAATATATTTGAAATAAAAATAACAATACTCTTATAAATATTATATTTAATAATAAAGTATAAGCTTTTAACTTGAATTAAATGTTTTTATCCATTTTTTAATTCTTCAAATTCATTTTGATATTCATTTATTTTTATCATATCATCTGAATTAATATTTTCAATAATTTCAGGTTTCATGTTAGTAAACATTTGTTCAAAATTCATAGTTAAATCATCATTAGAAATATTAACTGGTATTGGAGTTTTAGTTTGTTTTTGAATAATTTTTTCAACAATAACACTTTTAAAAAAAGGATGTCTAATAATGTCATCATAACCAATTTGACATCCTAATCTTTTATCAGGATTTTTTTCTAATAATTTCTTAATAAAATCTTTAGTATCAGGAGAAATACTTTTATAACTAGGAAAATTAATTTGAGTTTCAGAAATTAAATCAATAATTCTATCAATAGAATTATCATAAAAAGGAGGAATACCAAAAATAAGTTCATAACATAAAATACCAAAAGACCACCAATCACTCATAAAACTATGTCCATTTCCAGAAATAATTTCTGGTGAAATATATTCAATACTTCCACAAAATGAAGATGTTAATTCTCTTCTTTCTTCTATTATTTTACATAAACCAAAATTACATAATTTTAAATAACCATCATTTGTTATTAATAAATTTTCTGGTTTTAAATCTCGATATATTATACTTTTTGAATGAAGAAACTTTAACATATTTGCTATTTGAACTAAATAAAATGCTGCTTTTGTTTCATCAAATGTCTTTTTTTTTATTTGAAGTTGATATAAATCACCTCCTTGATAAAATGGCATTACAAATATTATTTTTGTTTCTGTCATAAAAAAAAATTCTAATTGAACTAAGAAATCTTCATTAAATGATGATAATATATTTTTTTCTAAATTAATTTGAGGAATTAATGAATTATTAATTATATATAATTTATCAATTACTTTTAATACAACATTTTTATTTTGATATTTTGATAAATAAATATATGAACCTTTTCCTTTACCTATTATTTTTAATAATTTGAAATTTGATAATTTTTCTTCTTTATATTTATTATTTTTATTAAATAATATTGATAATTTTTGTGTTTGTAGATGAGAATTAATATTAATATTTCCTTCACTTTCAATATATTCTCTAATACTCATTAAATGAGATGTGTCAAATTTACTTAATTTTGGATTTTTTGATTTTTCTTTTTTTGTAGTCACAAAATCTCTTAAATTTATTGTATTTTGAATTGAAAATAATAATTCTTTTCCAGTTAATATTTCATAAATATTTTCAACAGTTTCTATTAAATTTTTTTTTAATGGAGTTTCTATAAAATAATCATATTCATTGTCATCTCCATGAATAACTAATTGATCACATAATTTTGATATTGTAAATCCTTTTATTTTTGTTATGTCAATTTTTCTTTGGTTAGATAAATTTTTTAAATTATAAATTGCTTTATCTGTTATTATAAAATTTCTTTCTTGATTCCATCTCCAATCTCTTATTTTAGTTACTTTTCCTGAAAAATATATATTTTCATTATTGATTATTGATTTTATTTCTGGATTATCTTTATAATTTAAATTATCAAAAATTTCAATATTCATTCAAATTTAAATAATTTTTTTTTTAATTCTAATCAATTTTATTCTTTATTTAATTGTAATTTTATAAATATGAAATGTATTAAATGATTTCAAAAAATTAATCTTTATATTTTATTTATTAAGAGATAAAATTGAATAGTAATATATAAAAAATATGAAAAATTCAAAATATTTAAAAAGGGAAAAATTAATTAATAAATTAGGTATTTAGTATAGAAAATTTAAATACATTTTTTTTTTCAAATTTATGTTATAAAAATTAATTTATTTGAAAAAAAATGAATGAAAGATTACAAAAAGATTATGATAATTTAATGAAAGGTATTGAATTATTAAAAAAAAATTTCAAAGAAAGAGATGATGCAATTAAAACGTTTCAAGACAATTATTGTAAAAAGAAAACAGAACTTGAAAACAAATCAAAAAAAATTGAAACATTATTATCAGAACTACAAAATGAAGTAAATGATGTTGAAAAAATTAAAGATGATATAATAGAACAAATTGTGAATAAAAATGAATCAATATATAAAAAAGAAGAAAAAAAGAAATTACCTTATAAAAAATTTTACATTAGAAAAAGTTTATTAACAGAATTATTAGAAAAAAAAACATATCAAGCAATATATAATATTATCTTTTCATATTTTATTATGAATATTATTTTATATTTCCTTAATTTATATATTGAAGGAAAATCTCTTCCAATTAATTTACAAAATATTGGAGAATATATTAATGATTATATTCATTTTATATATTATTTTATCATAAAAAAATTATTTATCATTTTTTATATCATTTTAATAAATATGACTCCAAATTTAAATGAATATATCAATTTTTTAATACTTAATTTTATTCTAATAATAAATATATTTGTTTTCTATAATCAAAAACTACTTGTAACATGTAATTTTTCTTTATTATTAAAAATAATATTTTATTATGATAATGCAAGTTGTGTTTTAAAAATGCTTTCATATTTTTTTGAAAAAAAATTATTTATCACTTATAAAATATATTGTGAATATAATAAGAATAAAATTAATATACCTAAAAATAATATAATAATAATAAAAGATTTAGGAGATTCAAATAATCAAATTGAATTTGAATTTAAACCATCAAATCTTTTAAATGAAATAAAAAATTTTCAAAAATTCTATATTATTTCTACTTATATTTATAGAGATGAATATCCAAAAAATAAAAGTAATTATAAAACATTAAATCATTTCTTTAATACAATTTTTTGTATAATTTTTTGTTATTTATTATTTGAAATATGTATTATACCATTATTAATTAATATGAATACAAAAACAAATTTAGATATTGCTACATTTGCATATATTTTTGTTAGTTTTATTTTAGTTTCAATTTTAGGATTTTTTGTTTCATTTTTTGGTTTCATTCATTCTTTTGGAAATTTTACTGCAGATTTATGTAATTTTGGAGATAGATATTTTTATAGTAATTTTTATGAAGCATCAAATCCAATTAAATTAACAAAAAAATTATCTTATGTTTTAATAGATTTTTTTAATTATTATTTAATTCAATTATTTTATAAATTTTTCCTTTTAAAAGATAATAATCAACAATTTCATTTACTTAATAATATAATTAAATATTTATTTGTTGCTTTATTTTGTGATTCTATTTTATATTTTAGTTTTGGAATTAATTATCCACATTTATTTGTTTCTCTACAAATTTTCCTTTTTATATCATATCCAATTGCAAAAATTAAAGGAGATACTAAATATTTATTAACTTGGAATATAATTATTACTGGAATAGGAGCAATTTTTATGATAATAATAAGTGAAATTTATTTTAATGAAAATAAAATTGAATTTGATTTTGGAGATTTAAATAAATTTAATCAATTTATCCCTAAAATTATTTTATTATTAATGAAAAATATAAGAAAAAATAAATAATTAAAAAGATAAAATTAATAATAGATAAATTTAATATATATAAGTTTGATTTCATTCAAATTATATGCTAAGTAAAATTTTATAGAATTAAATCTTATTATAAAAATATATAGGTTTAATTTTTATTGTAATTAAAAAAAATAAATTTTTTTTATCTATTATATTTTTTTCTTGTCATAATGAAATAAATTTTATGATTATATTTGAGATAATAGATTAATAATTAATATAGTGAAATAATATTTATTTAAATTATAAAAGATAAGTTAATCTTTAATTATAAAATAATTAAATTGTTTTAGTATTTTTGTTTATTTATTATTATAATAACTGAAGAACTTGTTTATATTTTATTAATTAGCAAAATATTTATATATGATAATTAAATTATATATTAAGTGATTTGAAAATTATATTATATTAAATTTATTTATTTATATTTTCTAATATTGTTAATTTAGCTTTTATAGCATCAATAAGCATATTAGAAACATTTTCTTGCATTTCAATATTAATTTCTCCTTTAGTATTTAATAATATTTCATTCATTTTTGCTTTATTTTCAATTTGTTCTGCTTTAATTTTAATTTTTTCAACATTTTCAATAAGAGTATTTTTATTATCATTAATCATTTTTTCCCATTGTTTCCCTCTATAATGACTTAATGAACTATTAATATTTCTATCATGATTTCCTTTTTGTATTCTCATTTCAGTTAAATAATCAGGTGGTTTTGCCATTGGTTTATGTTTATTTGCTGATTTACTTCTTGATTTATTTTGTTTTATTTTCTTTATTTCATTTATTTCTTTTTTTTCTTCAATTGAATTTAATTTTAAATCCCATTTATATTTTTTTGGTTTATTTGGATCTGGTTTTACTAATAATATTCTTTGATTTTTTTTAGTATGATGTTTTTGAATATTATTTTTAACTAATAAATGTTTTATTCTATCTTCTCTTTCTTTTTTTATATTTTCATCTATTTTTGGAAGAAATAATTTTGTAACTGCATCTGAATAATTTTTAATTTCTTTCAATTTTATTTTTCTTTTAAATTCTTCCATTTCTTTTTGTTCTTTTAATTGTTCTTCTTCCATTTTTACTTTTTGCATTATTGATGATTCAAATTTAGGTAAATTTTGTTTTGTTTTTTTCCATTGTTCATGTAATTTTTTTCTTTCTTCTTCAACTTCTGCTAATCTTTTTAATTCATTTTCTTTTTGTTTTTTTTGAAATTCATTTATTTCTTCTTTTGTTATAAAATTTTCTTTTATTCTTTCTTTATGTTTCATTATTTCTTTTTTTATTTCATTTTCTTCTTTTTCTTTATATTGAGTTTCTAATACTTTAAATAAATATACATTTTCATTTGCTGGTTTATCATTAACATGTTCTTTTATAAATTGTATTTTTTCTAAATTTTCTTTTGTTCTTTTTTGAATTCTTTCTAATTCTTTTAATCTTATTTGTTCTAATGATTTTTTTTTTTCTTCTTCTTCTTTTTTTTTCTTTATATTTATTTCTTTTTCTTTTTTTTCATTTGCTTTTATTATTGAAGAATTCATTTTTTGTTCACGTAATTTTTTTTCTTCATCATATTTTTTTGCTCTTTGTTCAATTATTTCTTTATCTTTTTCAAAATTATCTAAAAATTGTTTTATATTAACTTTTTTCATTTTTGATATTTCTTCTTCATTAATCATTAATTTTTGTACTTGTTCATTAATTCCAGTTAATTTTTGTAATAAAATTTCTTTAGTTTCTTTAAATTCTTTCATTTGTGCTTTTCTTATATTTTCATCTACTATTTGAGAATTTGGATTTCCATAAAAAGAATTTTCTCTACTATTATATTCAATTGTTTTAATTTCTTCATCTAATTTTTCAATTTTTTTTTTTAAATCTTGTTTTCTTTCTGTCAAATCTTTTATTTTTTGAATTTTAATTGATTCTTCAATATCACCAGATAATTTATTTGATATTTGAATTTCATTTATTAATTTTTGTTCTGGATTTATTTCTAATTCATCTTTTTCTAAACATAATTTTATTTCTTCTAAAATACTTTCTATTCCTTCATTAATTCCATTTATTATTTCTGGTTGAATATCATCTTTTATTAAATTAAATTTATTTTCTAAATAATAATTACCAAATGTTTTATTTGGTTTTTTTGGTTTTAATGGAATATCATTTTTTATTATTTCATTTTCAGATAATATTATTTTTTCTTCTGTTAATAACTCATTATTTGATTCATTTTTAATTTTTTTTAAGTTTCTTAATTGTGCACTTTGGGGTTTTTTTTCAAATTTTGTTGGTATTATATTTGGTAATTTAAAATTTTTATCTTTTGTATTTATTATTTTTTTATTAGATGAATTCTTTGATAATGGTATTGGTGCTTTATTCATTTTTTCCTTTTTTGTTTTTAAATCTGGACGATTTTTATTTGATTCTGTATTTTTATTTGTTTTCATTTTTTCAAAATTAAATTATGTTATTTAAAAAAATATATGAATTTTCTATAAGTTTTTATTATATATATATAAAACAAAAAAAAATTAATGTAAAAATTAATTTATTTTTTTTTATTCAAACACTAAATTAAATTTTCATAAAAAAAAATAAACAAAAAAATAAAAAATGGGTTGTTGTTGTTGTTGTAAAGACAAAACAAAATTTGATGAATCAACCCCAATAGAACCACTTTCTTTAAAAATTTCAATAGGAAAATTCAAACAATTAAAAGTAATAGGAAAAGGAGCATTTGGTAAAGTATTTTTAGTTCAAAAGGAAAACACAAACGAATATTATGCAATGAAAAGATTAAAAAAATCAGAATTGAAAAATAAAAAACAAAAAGAACACATATTAAACGAAAGAGATACATTAATAAAATTAAATCATCCTTTCATAGTAAAATTATATTATGCATTTCAAGATGAAAACAACTTATATTTTATAACAGAATTTATGCAAGGAGGTCAACTTTTTACATATTTAAAAAATAATGCACAATTAAAAACAAAACAAGCAAAATTTTATTTAAGTGAAATTCTCCTTGCATTACAATACATGCATGAAAATAATTATATATACAGAGATTTAAAACCAGAAAATATTTTAATAGGAAAAGATGGTCATATTAAATTATCTGATTTTGGTTTTAGTAAATTAGTAACTGATGAATTAGTTTTTACAATATGTGGAACTCCATCATATGAAGCACCTGAAATAAATAAAAAACAAGGTTATGATAAAATGTGTGATTGGTGGTCTTTTGGTATTATTATGTTTGAAATGCTTTCTGGTTATAAACCTTTTGATATTGAGAAAAGAAATACTATTCGTGATAATATTTATGAAAATATTACTTGGTGTGATGATATTAAGGATGATGCTAAAGATTTAATTTCTAAATTACTTGTTGTTGAACCTAATTTAAGAATTGGATATCATAGTATTGATGATATTAGGAAACATAAATTTTTTGAAAATGTTGATTTTGATAAAGTTTTAAAAAAAGAAATTGAACCTCCTTTTATTCCTGAAATTAAAGATGAAAAAGATTTAAAATATTTTAATCCCAAATATACTCAAATGGAATTACAAACTTTTCCTAATGAAAAAATTATTGATGATAATGATAAAAATAATTCTATTTATGAAGGATTTAGTTATTATGACAATTAAAATATTTTTTATTTAAAAATAGTTTATTATTAATAGAGTAAGTTATATTTATTATTCATTTAAAAAATATATTTAAATAAAAACCTTCAAATTTTATCTTAAATCAATTGTTGATAAATGGTTAAGAAATAAATATAATGAAAATAATGTTAAAAGAATTTTATAATATCTTTTTCCAAAATATTAATAAAAATATTCATTCAAGATTATTTTTTAACAAATATTTTTCTAATTTAAATAAAAAATTTAATAATTATTAATTCTAAATATTTTTTTAATAAAACTTTGGAAAACAATTTAATAATAAAGGATGTTTTTAGAATGAAAAGAAAGAGAAAATCAAATTAATTCGAATTAAGTTTTAAAAAAAAATAAACAAATATATTAAATCTAGAAATTTATCCTAAAGATGATATATACTTTAAATAAGATAGAATGATTGAAAAAGAAGATAAATTATATAAACAATTAAAAAAAATAAATATAAAGAATTTATGTTGGAATTTTTATATTTATTTAAATACACAAAAATAATATTAAAAAAAATAAATTAAAACCCCAAATTTAAATTAAACAAAAACCTCTTAAAAAAAAACATAAAATATTTTAAAAAAACCCCCAATAACCTTATTTTCTTTTTTTCTTTAAATATTCATCATAAATAGAAGCACAAGCAATTGAAAAAACTTTAGTTTCAACATCATCACTTCTACTAGTTAAAACAACAGGATGTGAAGTCCCAGAAAGTAACATTCCAGAAACATGTCTAGCACTATGTATAATAAATTTCCAAGAAATATTATTACTTTCAATATTAGGAAAAAGTAAAATATCAGCATCCCCCATAATTTTTCTATTAGCTCTTTTTTGTATACATGCTTCTCTAGAAATAGCCATATCTAAACTTAAAGGACCATCAATAATACAATTCTTAATTTTACCTTCTTCATTCATTTTAACTAATTTATCAGCATCAACAGTAGCTTGCATTTTAGGATTAACAACTTCAACTGCAGCTAATGCTGCAACTTTAGGATTTTTAATATCAAAAGCATTAGCAATTTCAATTGCATTTTCTATTAAATGTACTTTATCTTCTAAATTAGGATACATTACAACACCACCATCAGTCATAAATAACATTTGTTCTATTCCTTCTACTTCTGCTATTACAACATGACTTAATTCTCTTCCTGTTCTTAATCCTACTTTTTTATCTAATAAACTTTTTAAAAATGATTTTGTTGATATTAATCCTTTCATATATATATCAGCTTTACCATCATGTACTAATTTAACTGCTTTTAGACCTGCTAATTTTTCATCTGGTTCATTTATTATTTCAAAGGGTGATATGTCAATTTTATGTTCTTCTGACACTTTTTTAATCTTTTTTTCATCTCCTACTAATATTGCTTTTCCATATCCTTCTTTATATGCTTGTACACATGCTTTTAATACTATGTCATCATCTGGACATGATACTGATATTGTTTTTAATGGAAGATTTTTTGCTTCAAGGATTTTTTTGTAGAGATGTGTTGACCAGGATTTGTCTGAGTTGTCGAAGTGACCTCCTGTGTTTATTGTTGTTATTAACAGGATTATTATTGTTATATGGAATTTTTTTGACATTATTTTTTATTATTTTTTTTACGTTTTTTTTAAGTTTTTTTTTTTTTGTTTAAATATAATTGAAATGATGATTTATTGTATAATAATCAATTAAATTAATAAAAAATATTTTTTTTAAAATAAAAAAGTTTAATAATATCAAATAAAATAATTAATTCTTATTACAAATGTCAGAAATTGAACAAATATTAACTAGATTATCAAAATTAGAAGAAGAACAAAAAAAATCTAATTTAAAAATCCAAAATTTAGAGAATAAACTCTCAAATTTAGAAACAGAAAACATGAAATTAAATCAAAAAATAAAATTCTTAGAAAGACAAAACGAAAAAACAGAAAAACAATCAAAATTAGTAAATGCACCAATAATGACAATAAAACACGAGCACAAAGATTGGATAAACACAATATGTTTAATAAAATATAATTACATAGTTACAGGATCAAGAGACAAAACAATAAAATGTAGTCATTTTGATGATGGTGTAAAATTTACAATAGAAAATGCACATTCAAAGGAAATAAATTACATAATAAAAGACACATTAAACGATTCAAATATTTTTTCATGTGGTGCAGATGGATTAATTAAATATTGGTCATTATCTCCATTATCATATGATAATGAATACGAACTTCTCATAACAATTTCAGCACATGATGATGTAAAAAAATGTATAATTTTAAATAATGGTTATTTATGTTCATGTGGTAAAGATGGTAAAATTAATTTTTGGGAAAGAGAGGCTGAAAATTTTAAAAAAATAAATAGTTTAACAGCAAGTAAGGATTATCTTCAAGCAATAATAGAATATAAAGATAAAAAATTAGTTTCTGGTGCTTGGGGTGCAGTTGATTTTTGGGATATTGAAAATTTAAAATTAGAAAAAACTATTAATAATGTATCATGTCATGATGGTAATTCTATGATTATTTATCATAATGATACTTTAATTACAACTGATGGTTCTATTTTTATTTTTAATTTAGAAAAACAACAATTAATTCAAAGAATTTTAATTGAAAATGAAATTGATGATGAATTAGGTGTTTATGGTGTTTGTTCTTTTTGTGATCATTATATTATTACTGGAGGAAATTCTAGAAATTTAGAAGTTTTTGATATGAATGATTATCAAAAAATCGCATCAAGACCTGTTAATGATATGTTTATTTTTGGAATTATTAATGATGGTCCTGGTTATATTGTTTGTGGATCTGAAAGTGTTTTTGCTTTTATTATAAATCAATTTTAGATAAATTTTTATTATTTTTTGTTTTATTTACTTTTTGTTGGTTTATTTAAATTTATATTTAAATGTTTTTTATTATTTATTTAAATTTTTTTATTAAGTTAAGTTATTATAAAAAAATGAAATCAAAGAAAATAATCATATAGATTCTCAAATTTCAAATATAAAAAAAATATAATAAAATTTGAAAATATCTTTTTTTTTATTATTTAATAATATATCAAATATTAAAAATATATTCTTTATAATAATAATATTTAATAACATTTTATAATTATATGTAATTATTTATTTTATACAACTATTTAAAATCTTAATAATAAAACATTATTTTTTTAAAAAAAAAAACAATAAAAAAATAAAAAAAATAAAAACATGTCTAATCATCAAATTCCAAATGAATCATCACAAAATAATTTAAATTCTCCAGCAAATTTAATACCAAATAGTACCCCAACCGCATCCCATTCAAGTTCATTAGAAAAAAAAAAAGAACAAAATAATGAAGAAGCAAAATCTCCAGATAATAAAAGTTTAGGAAGAAGATTTAGTTTAACACAATTAAGTGATTTAAAAATGGTATTTTTATCCAATTTTTTAGATAATGAACAAAGTTTAGAAGATGAGCATTTAACAGAAGAATATTTTAATACAATTTATATTGATGAAATGATTTCAACTCTTTTTGTTGCTTTAAGTGTAGGAAGTGGTGTAATTTATTATGAAACAAGAACATGTGATTCAACAAAATGTAATGAATATGGTTATTATAATGATGTAATTAATATTTCTTTAGTTGCAGTTTCTGTTGGAGTAGCTGGTTTTATTTTAGTATTAATACCAAAATATATTCATTATTTTTATTTATATAGAGCTGCAAAATATATTAGTTCTATTGATAATTTTTTCCAAAGTGGTTTATTTTCTTCTTTTTTAATTGAACTTATACTTGCTTTAATTCATCCTAATTTACTTTTTAAAGATAAATATTGTACAACTTCAAAAAAATGGAATTTAATAGAAGTGAAATATAATATAAATGATTTTTTCTTAGCAATAATGTTATTTAGAAATTATTATTTTGTTAAATTTTGGATTTTATGTTCAAATTATCATGGAGCTCGTGCAGATAGAATATGTAAAATGATGGGTAAACAATCAGGATATATTTTTTCATTTAAATGTTTATTAATAAGTAAAACTTTACAAACTTTAATCTTTATAACACTTTTAGTATGTTTTTCATTATCATATATGTTAAAAGTTATAGAAGGACCAGTATATAATATATTAGGATATACTGATAATACAAATAATTATATGCAATATATAAATTGTTTTTGGAATGTTTTAGTAACAATGACTACTGTTGGTTATGGTGATTATTATCCTGTTAGTATACTTGGAAGATTTGTTGGTTTTATTATTGCTTTATCTGGTACTATTATTGTTGCTTTAAATATTAATTTTTTTCAATCTACTACTGAATTAGGTGATGATGAAAAAAGAACTTTAGATTTTATTCAAAGATTAGAAGAAGGTGATGAAATTAAAAATTTAGCTGTTTCTTATTTTAAAAATAATTTTCAGTATGTTATTACTAAAAGAAAATATTTTAGAGGTGATATTCCTAATAATAATTCACAAAAAAAAATTATGATTCAAAAAGCTAGGGATAAATTTTTTTATAGGAAAAAATATAAAGAAGTTGTTCATCGTTTTCAAATTAAATATAAAATGGCTGTTGATGTTGATATGGTTAAGAAAAAAATTAGATTTTTAGATGATAATGTTATTAATTTAGATAAAAAACTTGAAGCTTTAAATGAAAAAGTTGAAAAATATTTTTCAAAAGAAAATTTATAAATTATAAATTATTTTTTTATATTCAATTTTATATGATAATATTGAAATTAATTACTTATTTTAATTTTAAATATTTATAAAAATTTTTTTATTTTTAATTTTTTAAAAATGAATAAATTGATAATATTATATTTATTTACTTTTTCATTATGTTCACTATCAATTTTATCTCCATCAGAATTAATAGAAGAAATATTAAAAATAACAAATAATAATAAAGAAATACAACATAAAATAGGAAATTTCGGTAAAATTCCATATGGTAAAACTTTATCAGGTCAAATTTATATTCAAAAACAAAATGATGGTTCAAATTATTGGTGTGATTATTCAAAAACATCATTTATAAAAAAAACAAAAGATTCACCTTCAATAATATTAGTTGATCATTCAGATGATTGTAAATATACAAAAAAAGCATATAATGTAATGAAAAGAGGAGGTGATATTATGTTATTAGTTTTTGATCAAAATTTATTAATTGATGATTATAATATTGATGATATTTTAGGAGAAATGATTGATATTCCTACTATTATTATTCCTAAAAATATTGGAAATTTAATTTATAAATATATTAATATTGGAAGAAGTGTTGTTTTATCTGTTACTTTTTCTGGAAAAATAGAAAATAATATTTTGGAAATGAATTTATTTTTAAGGAGTGATGATATTAAATCTTTATCTTTTTTTAATGAGTTTAAAGAATATAAAGAATTATTAGGTAATAAATTTAAATTTAAACCTATTTATAAATATCATAGTTTTAATAATGAAGATTTTGATAATTCACTTAATTCTAATAGTGAAAAAGCTTGTATTAAAAAAAATATTAATTATTGTAGTACAGATAATACTGATTTAAATATTTTAAATCCAAGATTAATATTATTAGAAAATATTAGACAAAGTTGTATTTATA
>JAEEGK010008079.1_pt1 | contig 24930 bp, 15 predicted proteins | sample 8958771 | NCBI WGS metagenome assembly JAEEGK01 (sample SAMN16246547, study PRJNA631951) | gut metagenome | biome: gut microbiome; feature: rumen; material: SC-attached | host: Bos | place: Iran: Karaj | collected 2018-10
AAGCCTTCAACAAGGCATACCCCGATGTTTATGAAAAACTGAAATCCACCTACCCCGACTTGAGCGAACAAGAGCGCGATTTGCTTGTACTCAACTTTCTCAAATTCCGCATCAAGGAAGAAGCCGAAATCTTGGATTTAAGCGAGAATACAGTGATGAAATACCGCTCCGACCTCAACAAAAAGGTGGGTAAAAGCCCCGTTTCCGACCTGTTGGTCTAAACAAAAATCTGTACTTCAGTTTTTGTAATATATTGTTTTTCAAATAATTGTATTTTTTAATCCGAGAAAAAACCTATACTTGGGTTGGGGACTTGGCTTTTTTTGGAAAATTTGTTATAGTTTTGCCTTCGACAATACTAAAACAACAAAACCATGAACAAACCAACCCACAAAAAGGCAAAAGTCCTTCTCCTCCTGATGCTGGCAGTGGCAGGCCTGGCGAAGGCGCAAGACTATGAACCGATTATTCAGGAAGGCAACGAATGGCACACCCTTGATGTCATCGTGAACCCTGGCTTTCCGCCGAATCATCATTACAGCACTTTGATCCATTGGATTTCGGACGACACGCTCGTTGATGGCATTCGATACACAAAAGTGTTGGAGACCAGAAATGGAGAAGGCACGCCGAGATTAGCCGCGTTATTGAGGGAAGAAAACGGCAATGTCTGGAAAAGAGAATCATCGACAGACCTCTTGCTTTACGATTTCACTGCGCAAGTCGGCGACACCGTGCGTTTCGGAGATTTCGCAGAAAGCTTTGTCGTTGATTCCATCAGTTTTGAACAAATCGGAGGGGTCGATAGGAAGAAGATTTGGTTCGGATTGGAGTATGACATTACTGGAGAGCCATACGCCATTGAGACTTGGACGGAAGGCATTGGCAGCGATATGGGCCTGCTCTTCAGCGGATGGTATTATGTCAGTGGAGGCTACTACCGTGCCCTGTGTTTCCACCAAAACGGCGAGTTGGTTTGGCAAAACGAATATTATGGCACCTGCATGATTGATGCCGTGGAAGAAATGGACATTTCACCGATTTCTCTTTACCCAAATCCAACTTCCGAGGTGGTCCATATTGAGGGAGTTGAAGCAGCCGAAGTGCAGGTTTACAATTCCTTTGGCCAGTTGGTGAAGACCGTGCGTGATGCGAATGAAATCAGTGTGGCTGGTTTGGCGGAAGGGGTTTATTTGCTGCGAATTGCGGATGCCGATGGAAATATTTACACGAACAAAATCACGAAACGATGAAAAACATTAGACTATACATCCTGCTTGCGCTCCTGCTGATGGCGGGAGGGGTAACGATGCATGGTCAAGAACCGACGGTTATAAATCAAATTTCTGCGGAGCAAAAGGTTTATGAGCTTTCTGTGCTTTGGAAAGAGATGTCGTATAACTTTGGAAACATGGACAACTGCCCAGGATTGGACATCGACAGCCTTTACAGGGCTTTTATTCCCAAGGTGACGGATACCAAGGATGACTTTGAGTATTGGAAAATGCTTCAGAAGTTTATGGCATGCTTCAACAATGGTCACACGAAAATATTTAGTGCGCCTGATTATTTGGTAAAACATCTTGCGTATCCTATGTTAGTTACATCATACCATGATGGTAATGTTATTATTGAGAATTTCGGTACCCGCATGGCAGATTCACTGCATGTCGGAGACACTGTGGTCACCATCAACGGCATGGGCGCTTCGGATTACTTTAGGGAGTATCACATCCCTTATGTGACATGCTCTAACGAAGAATACAAAATGCATGAGGCCATGTTTTATTTCAGCAACGTCAACTGTTGTTTGATGAGAAGTGATGAGAGAATGTGCTTGGGTATTAAAGACCCGAATGGAGTGCATGAGGTAAATGTGTATGCTGATTATTACCTTGACCCAGAAAAACGAGATCGGAATGACATGTTTTATACGGGAGGCAATTATTGGAGAACGGTAAATAGTTTTGTCTTGGATACGACAAATAGTTTTGCCTATCTTTCATTAACTGGATGTAACGAGAGTTTCTCCGAAACATTTTTCAATCATTATGAAGAAATACAAAAGGCAGAGAATCTTCTTATTGACATATCTTATAATTTAGGGGGATACAGTTCTTTTTGTGATACAATTCTAGGTTATTTGGTGGATGATGACACTATTTACAGATACCCGACATTGAATCGTGTGAGCAATTCAAGTGCGTTAGCGTCTTCTCATTTCATTCCAGATGAAATGAAAGAAAAAGAAATAGACATTACAAAGAATCAGGAGTTTTACCTGAACCATACCTTTGAAAGCGTGAACTATCAAGACCCGAGTTGGGCTAAATTCAAAAATCCAGTTCCAGCATCCAAGCGGTATCGCGGCAACATCTATGTGCTTATGGGACACGAAACGGTGTCGGCTGCGGAGTATTTTGCCATCATGTTATCACAAAATAGGCGAGTGGTGTTTTTAGGAGAGAAAACCGCTGGAGCCAATTCACAACCTTATTATTTCACTTTGCCGTCAGGAATCAAAGCAATGATTAATATTGGCAAGTGCTATGATTTCGACAATCAAGATGCTTCAAGTGGATTTTCACCCGATTATAAGTTGGATTTGTTTGAGTTGTTTCAGCCCAAGTCAAGAAAAAAATTGCGAGCAAGTCTAATAAGCATTATACATGAACTTAATGATAATATTCAAAATTATAAAAGACAATAAATCAACCTTGGCCAAGTGGTGAAGACCGTACGCGATGCGAATGAAATCAATATGGAGGGTTTTGCCGAAGGCGTATACCTGTTGCGCATCACCGATAAGGAAGGGAATGGTTACATCAAAAAAATCACAAAACAATGAAGAACCTAAGACTTTACACCCTGCTTGCGCTTCTGCTAATGGCGGGAATGACGATGCAGGCACAGCAATGGGAGTTTGATTTTGGCGACCAGAACGACATCAACCAACATTCGCGTATTGATGCGGGCGTGATTGATGCGGATGGTAATGCCGTCTTGATGGGCCGATTCGGTCGCCGCCGTGATTGGAACACACAACTCATCAAAGTGCATCCTGACGGCAGTTATGAGCGCCGTATTTGTGAGGACTTGCCGAAAATGCTGCTGGCGCACGATATGGTTCAGCTTGGCAATGGCAATTATTTCACAGTAGCACAGTTTCAGCCAGACACCACAATGATTAATTATGGAGGCAGTGAACTTTGGGCGATTGTTTTTGATGACAATCTTGAAATCGTCGATACAAAAGTTTATACCCAAAACTCTTTGGAGAGAATAAGCCGTCCGTGTCTTTTATACGACAATGGACAGGTGATTGCCTGCGGTTATTATTATGAAAGCTCAAACAGGGCTTTCCCATACATGTATAGGTTTGACGAAAATGCCGACACCTTGGCGTGCCGTTATGTGGTGCCTAAGTACTACAATGCTAATGACCCAGAGTTTCGGCTGCAAGGTTTTAAATGCCATAACATCCTCAAAGATCCATCGGGAAATGGTTATGTTTTTCTCTGCAACGGGCCTGGAGGTGGAATGGGCGCTGCGCTTTATGATGAAAACTTTCAATATGTGAAGGCATACCGCTATATATTGGGTTCTCCAGGCATGGAAGACATGGAGAGCTATGCTTTGGGTGACCGAGGTTATTCCGATTATTTCCTTTCTGATGACAGGTTGTTGTTTTTTGGAGCAAGAGACCCGTGGAAGCAGGGTGGCGACAAGTATCTGTTGACTCTTGGTGACCTTGATCTCAGTTGGACGGTTGGACCAGGCCAACATGGCTATAATGTGGATTGTGGCAGGGTTAATCATTATGAAGTGGGTTTCCTTCATGAAGAGGGAAGAAACGAAGAACCTTCTGGATATGGTTGCAAATGCATGGCCACGGTGAACGACACGACCATATATGGCTGTTACATGACCATGTACTACCCTGGTGACAACAAGCAGACAGGCTTGTGCCTTTTCGACCGTGATATGGAAATCCTTGGCGGACGCTTCTTCGACGAGGACGAATACTATAAGTATTGGCCGCAATTTGTTCTTCCTTATCCTGACGGAGATTGTTTGTTGGTCATGGACGGTGGAGAAGCTTTGTCGCCATACGCGGCCAGCAAAGTGTTGAGGCTGACGCGAGAGGAGATGAACCCCATACCTGCCTCGGTCAAGGAGATGCCTGTGACGGAGATTCAAGGCAAGGCGTATCCTAATCCGGCAAAGGATGTTCTGAACATTGACCTTAGCGGAATGGAAAACATTGAAGGCTGCCGCATCAGCATCACGGATGCCTTTGGACGTCCTTGCGTAGACAGGTTTATCCGTGGCGAGGGGAATGTGCTTACTGTGGGTGTTTCGGGATTGAAGGCGGGGGTGTATTTCTATCGAGTTTACAATGCTGAAAAAGAACTATTAACCGGAAAATGGATAAAACAATAATACGATGAAAACAACAAGAATTTACGCCCTTCTTGCGCTGCTGATGATGGGAGTGGTGCGAATGCAAGCCCAAGAGCCACAACTGTTCTACTCTGCCCCAACTAACAATTCCTTAAGCAAATCCATGATTTTCATCAACGATGATGAAGTGCTTGTTAAGATTGGAAAAACGGTCGAAGGAAGATATGATTACGCTTGGGACGAGAACCTGTTTCTACTTGACAACAATGGTGAAGTCATCGACTCCGTGTTTGTTCATACCATCACCGCCCATTATGATAATAATGGCAATTATGAAGGCTCTTGGGTGAACGCAAAAAGCAGCGACATCATGCGTTATCCCGATGGAAGGCTGTCGATGTTTCTATTGAATTTCACTGACCGTTCGGCACAAATGCAAAGAATCGACATCGGGAATGATTTGACATTGTCATACACTGACTGTGATTGGGAATCATCCGACATTTATCAAACAGCTGAAACGCTTGAGCAATGGGTGGTTGGCAATGATGGATGTGTCATTTTCGCCTATCTCGTTGACGGCCTAATCTACAGCCAGTCAGGTGAGGACTATTGCGGGATTAGAGTGTTGAAGTTTAACTCCGATGGGCAAAAGGTTGGGGAATGTTTGTTTCAAGATGTCCCCTATTTCCATGAATTTAGCGCATTTTATCTGCTCCCTTTACCCAACTTTGAAGGTTGCCGCATTGTCATGCGCAATCTCGCCCCCGTTCCGTTTACCTATGATTGTTATACCTTGGATGCAAGTCTCAATGTGGTTTCAGTAAACGAACACATTGACAAACTGCCGACACAAAACCTTTGTTGTGACGATGCCTGTGTCAGTATGAATCCCCACAACGGGAGGACTTATTCGATTAATAGGGGAACATCATTCAACCTTAACACTGGAGAGGTTGTGCATTACCAAGATGTCTTGATGAGCATGTTTGATGAGGAAAACTTCAACCAAGTAGCCTACACTTGGGGTATCACCTCGCCAACGCCATGTACTATCGGTTTTGCCAATTCCATTGATTTTGATGGAGATGGCGGAGTTTACATGGTGAGTGGCATGGATAAAAACCAAGCCCTTTCCGAAAGTCTTTATATTACCCGTTTGGATGAGGATTTGAATAAACTTACCGAGATTTATTATCAGGAAGACAATGTCGAGCTCAGGTATTTTGGCGGAATATGCGTTAGCTCTCAGGGAGACGTTCTTGTCCGTTGTCAAGTAGTAAAACCCAATATTCCGATATTTGAAGCCATTTACAAAGTGCCCAAAGAAGCTTTCGACGGCATTGAGGAAGCCCATGACAATGGCATGAAGGTTGCAATTGCTTATCCCAATCCGGGTAAGGATGTGCTTAATATCCGTACAGCTTTGCAAAACGCACATATCGAAATTTATAATTTGTCAGGAAAACTTGTTTATAGCCAAGAAATCACCGACAACATCACCCCAATCAACACCTCCGATTGGTCCAATGGGACTTATATCTGGAAGGTCATCGCCAACGGCAAAGAAGCTGAATCAGGAAAATGGATAAATAGCCGTTAGCTATTAGTCGCTAGTCTTTAGTCGCTAGTATAGAATTCTAAAGACTAAGGACTAAAGACTAAGGACTAAAGACTAAAGACTAAAGACTATTACCCTCTATCATAATGCGGCATCTCCTCGGGGATAATCATCGATAGCTCCACGAGGCCTTTCACTTCGCCGTTTTCATACCATGGCGTCTGGTAAATAAGTTTCTTTTTCCCTTTTTTAGAAATAGTGTAAACATTAGTCGCAGCATGTTCGAGCATGTGTCGGATGATCTGCTGCGAGCGTTCGTTATGGCAGCCCATCATGTTTTTGCCACGCACGTCGCCGTTGACATCGCATGAGCTATCGTTCTGATATACAACATTTCCGTCTTTGTCACTCACTGTGACAGCCACATTAATCCCTTTGAAAAAATCTTCTATCATATTCTTAATTTTTAAAATTTTTGCAAATTTACACATTTTTATATAAAAATCGAAATTAAATCGTTATATTTGCAAGTTAATTTTAATAAACAAGAATTAAAAATTTTAGATATGAGACGACATTTTAATTTGATTATCAGCATGTTGCTGCTTGTATTTCTGTCGGGATGCGGCAGCAAGAACGACAGCACAACCGGCACCACCATTGTGGAACAGATCAAGCCGGTCGGCGAGGCTTTGTTACAGCTGGTCGACAGCTACACCTCTGGCGTCATCACCGAGGGTGAGCCTATTGTGGTGAAATTCAAAAACCCGGAGACGTTGAAAATCAAACAAGGTGAGGCATTACCTGCCAAACTGTTCAGCTTCACACCCGAGCTGAAAGGCCAGGCTGTGTGGCTCGACGAGAACACCATAGCCTTCAAATATGACAAAATCGACAACAAGAAACCGTATATATGCAGCTTCAAAGCATCCAAAATTCTGAATGTAGCGGAATCGGAGACTCTGGATTTCAGCTTCGGAGTGCGCCGACAGTCGTTCAACGTGACCAGCGTGTTTCCCGTCTGCGAAAGCGCGGAAGAGATGGACTATCAGATTTATGTGACATTCGGAGCACCAGTAAATGCTGACGATGCCGTCAAGATTATCGACGAGGCTGTCAGAAAGAAATATCAGGTGGAGACGAAAGGCGTCAACGACAACACATACATGTTCACGATACGCGCGATTCAGCGTTCGGGCAGCGATTTTGAAATTCCTGTGGCATTAAATGGCAAAGCCATAGACTCTGATTCGAAAGCCAGCCTCACTTTGACAGTTTTTGCCAAAGGCAAGTTCGCGCCAGTGTTGTTCGACGTGGAGAAGGCATCGGGACAAGCCACGCTGTTCTTCTCGCAGCCATTGAAACAAGACCAGAACCTCAACGGACTCATATATTTCAGTCAAAAAAAGCTGGCTGCGAAGTATGACATCCAAGAAAACAAAATCATTCTTTATTTTGACAAATCGCAGCTTTACCGCTCTCAGCTGGAAAACATCACCATGACGGTGAGCGGGATACGCAGCGCCGCCAATGATATCATGCAGGAGGATGCCGAGTTCAATTTCTCGCTCAACGACTACGAGCCGAAGGTGCGCTGGACCAACGACGGTGTGATTCTCCCCGACATCAAAGAGACGACAGTGTATTTTGACGCTGTCTGCCTGAATTCTGTAACTTTAAGAATAATAAGGATTTACGATGACAACATCCTTTCTTTCCTTCAGGAAAACGACTTAAACAACACCTACAACGTGCGCCGTGCAGGTCGTCTGGAGAAAAAAGTGCGTCTGCAACTCGACAATCCTAACCTCACGCAATGGAAGACCTACCCTATCGTCCTTTCCGACTACGTGAAGGTTGAGCCTGGAGCGATGTATCAGCTGAGCCTCAATTTCGGTCCGGCCGATTATGTTTTCGCCTCCGACGAGATGAAAAAAGCCGTGACAGACAACATGCGTCTTGAGGCTGATTACTGGAACGGTGAAGATGTCTACGACTACAAGGAATATCGCTATGAAGGCAACTGGGACGATCCTAACGGCTACTATTATTATAATTACGTGGAGCAGAAGACCAACATCGTCGTCAGCGACCTCGCTGTGACCGCCAAGATGGGTCGTAACGATATGGTTGACGTGTTCGTCTGTCAGATTTCCGACGCAAAGCCTGCTTCAGGTGCCGAAGTTTCGGCCTATAACTTCCAGAAACAGCTTATTGTGAAAGGCACCACCGACAGCAAAGGACATGTGCAGATGCAGTGCGCCAACAGGCCGGCATTCATCATCGTCAGCGACCGCAGAGGCAGCAAGTCGGTAATAAAACTCAACGACGGTAATGCCTTGTCGTACAGCCGTTTCGACGTGGATGGCGAGCCTGTGGATAAAGGTGTGATCGGATTTGCATACTCCAACAGAGGCGTGTGGCGTCCAGGCGACGAGATGCAACTCAACCTCATGCTTGCCGCCGATGAGCAGATGCCGGAAAACTATCCTGTAGTGCTCGAAGTCACTGATGCTTCGGGACGACTCTACGCCAAGCAGGTGAACTCCAAACCGGTCAACGGCATCTATTGCTTCAACGTGCCCACCAACCCAAGCGACGAGACAGGATCGTGGACAGCTTGGTTTAAAGTCGGCACGACGACCATCACGAAAAGCCTCCGTGTGGAGACAGTGAGACCGAATCGTCTGGAAATCAATTTCGAGTTGCCGGAGGTCATCTGTCTGACACGTCCAGAAAAGGTGACGTTGTCATCTAAATGGCTTAACGGGTTAAAAGCCAATGGATTGAAGGCCAATATAGATGTCACAATACGCCAAGGGAAGACACAATTCAAAGGATTTGAGAGATATTGTTTCGACAACGACGCTGAGCATTTTGAGGCCACTGAGATGGCACTTTTCAGCGGCTCCTTGAGCAACGAAGGCACCGCCAATGTCAGCTTCGACCCGTTGAAAGAGCTGTACTCACAGCAGATGATGAACGCTGTATTCACTACCAAGGTCTTCGAGCAAGGCGGTGACTTCAGCATAGCATCGTTTAAGTCGGTGTTGTCGCCATTTGCACGTTATGTGGGTGTGGAACTGCCTGAGCCGGTCTCGAAATACGGCAGTTATTACGACACCGACAAAGACTGGACGTTCAACGTGGCGATGGTCAACGACAACGGCAAGATATGCAACGCCACAGTATCACTCGAATATGCGCTTTACAAACTCGACACATACTGGTGGTGGTCGAGCGAAGACGACTACACCTTAAAACGTTATGCGTCAGGCACTTACAAACGTCCTGTCAAGAACGGCACTATGACATGCACCGGCAACACATCATTGAAGTTCAACATCGCCGACAAAGACTGGGGCAGCTACCTGCTCGTCATCAACGACAAGCAAGGCGGCCATACATTTGCGAAGGTCATCAACTTCGACTGGGGCTACGGACACTCATCTTCAGAAGCGGGAGCGCCAGCCTTGCTCACCCTTAAGGCATCAGCCGAGAGCTACAACGTGGGCGACAAGGTCGTGGTGACGTTCCCAGCCAACGACAAGGCCAAGGCATTGGTCACGATAGAAGCCAACGACAAGGTTTTACAGACGTATTTCCTCGAAAACCTCGATAAGGAAGGCCATGTGGAGTTCACCGCCACAGCAGATATGATTCCGAACGTCTACGTATATGTCGCTCTGATTCAGTCACATGATGCCGGCAACAGCCTGCCGATACGTCTCTACGGCGTGATACCCGTAAAGGTGGAAGACAAGACGCTGCAGCTGAAGCCGACAATAACCGCACCAGATAACTCCAACACCAAGAAAACCGTTGAGGTGAAGGTTGGCGAGACTAACAAACAGTCCATGACATACACTTTGGCGGTTGTTGACGAGGGCATCCTCGGGTTGACCAACTTCAAGACACCGAATCCTTACGGATACTTCAACAGCAAGCAGGCCTTGATGGTGCGCACATGGGACAACTACTCCTCTGTCATCGATGCCTTCAGCGGTGAGTTCGGCTCAGTCTATGCCATCGGCGGCGACGGTGTCATCAACCAGGAGATTACGCTTGACAAGAGATTCAAAGCTTACGCAATAACGTTGGGACCATTCGAGCTGAGAGCCGGGGAGACCAACACTCACGAGTTCGAGGTTCCACAATGTTCCGGCGCTTTGCGATTCATGGTGGTGGCACACGGCAACGGTAAGGCATTCGGCAGTGCGGAGAAGAAGATGACCGTCATCGACCCGGTCACACTCTACGCCTCGGCACCGCGCGTGGTATCGCCCGACGACGAGCTGACGCTTAAAATCCAGGTTCTTGCACCAAATCTGAAAGGCAAAAATCTGGAAGTCAAGTTCGAAAACAAGAACCTCAACGCCATCGGAAGCCTGCCGACCTCTGTGAGCATCGACAACAACGGCGAGGGCATGATTGCCATCAAGACGAAAGTCGCCGAAGCCACTGGCAATGCGGTGTTGAAGGTCTCGGTGACAGGTGCCGACTACACCGCTGAATCGAAAACAGAGATGCCGATACGTTTGCCTTATTCCGAACGCCATAACACCATCACCAAGGAGATTGAAGGCGGACAGACGCTCAGCATCCCATTTGACATGGCAGGTATTGAAGGCACGCAGCAAGGCAGAATCACTGTGTCGTCGTTGCTACCTGTCGACCTCTTCAGCCGCCTCGACTACCTCATGTCGTATCCTCACGGATGCCTCGAGCAGGTCACGTCAAAGGCGTTCCCGCAGCTCTATCTCAACTATTTCGTTCAGATGAATGACAATGACAAGGCAAATCTGAAGAACAACATCGAGACAGCCATCAACGACCTGAGGGCATATCAGAAATCCGACAACTCGCTGACCAACTGGGTTGGTGGCACTTACAGCGACCCATGGACCGAGATTTATGCTCTGCATTTCCTCGTCGAAGCGCAAAAACAAGGCTACAACGTGCCACAATACTTCCTCAACGGACTCAAGAGCTATCAGGCGAACAAGGCAAAACAATGGCGTAACAACCCTGATTTCCCGCAAGGCGAGACCATACAGGCCTACCGTCTCTTCGTTTTAGCTTTGGCTAATGCGCCGGAGATGGGCGCGATGAACCGTTTCAAGGAACTCGAGATGAAATATCCGTTGTCGAAAGTGCTCGCAGCCGCTGCTTTCGCACAGGTAGGAAAGACCACTATAGCCCAGCAGATGATGCCGATAGTCGGGGAAAACGAACGCATGTCAGACTACTACACCTCGTTCGGCTCAACCACCCGCGACCTCGCATTTTTGACATACGCCCAGATGCTTTGCGACAGCGACGGACAGGTCGTGAAAGACAACATCAACACAATCTGCGGAGTCCTGAACACCGGACGTTGGCTCGACACTCAGACGACAGCCTTCGCGCTCTTCACATTAGGCAAATATGCTGAAAAACAAGGTGTCTCGAGCGAGAATCTCTCTGCTGTGATAAAAGCCAACGGTGAGGAATACACTTTGAACACCAATATGAGTTCGGGCGCATACAGCTTCGTGCCGAAAATTGGCGATAACATGGTGGAAATCAAGAACAACGGCAGTCAGAAGATTGTGGTCAACCTGTTCACCAAGAGCAGCGTCGCCGAATATGCCACGGAAGAAAGCGGTTACTTCATCAATATGAAAGTCGCATACACCGACAAAAACAGCAACCCAATAAATCTCAACAATTTACGCGTAGGCACCGACATCATTGTGGAGATGACTGTGGAAAACCCGAGCGAATACCGCGTCACCGAACTGGCATTAGAGTACTATCTGCCATCGGGATGGGAGCTTGTTAACGAGCGCTTGGGCAGCAATATCATCGACGACACCAACATCGGCGCGAAACATATTGACTACCGCGACGACCGTGCCTATATCTACTTTGACCTCATGCCGAAGTCGAAAGCGACATTCACTTTGAAGGCCAACGCCACCTACGAAGGCAAATACATGATACCGGCAGTGCGTTGCGAGGACATGTACAACGCTGCCATCTACTATCAGATGCCAGCCAAGGCTTGTGTCGTGAAATAAGATTTGTTTTAACGATGAAATGGCTCGCAAGACATAAGAGACTCAAGATCACGCTTCTGGCTCTTGCGGGCCTTTTCATTGCCTTTTTGTGTATCCCGGTCCCGAGATTCGACAAGCCCTACTCCACCGTCTTGACGGCTCGTGACGGCACCTTGCTTGGCGCAAAGATTGCTGACGACGGACAGTGGCGGTTTCCGGCGACAGACAAATACTCGCAAAAATACGCCGACTGCCTCTTGGAATACGAAGACCGCTGGTTTTACTACCATCCGGGCTTCAACCCCATCTCGTTTTTCAAGGCGTTGATTGCCAACATCAAAGCTGGCGAGGTGGTTCGTGGCGGAAGCACTATCTCGATGCAGGTGGTGAGGATGTCGCGCGACAACCCGCCCCGCACCTACAGCGAGAAGCTATGGGAAGTCATACTGGCCATGCGACTTGAGCTGCATTACTCCAAGCAAAGCATCCTCGACATTTATGCCGCCAACGCGCCTTTCGGAGGCAACGTGGTAGGCATCGACGCAGCGGCCTGGCGTTACTTCCACACCACGCCCGACGAGCTGTCGTGGGCAGAAGCCGCCACATTGGCGGTGCTGCCAAACTCGCCATCGCTGATACACCCCGGGCGTTCTCGAGAGCGGCTGAGACAGAAACGTGACGAGCTGCTTAACCGGGTCTTAACCGGCGACGACCTGAAGCTGGCTATGATGGAAGACATCCCAGACAAGCCATTCGAGATCCCGATGCTGGCTTATCATTACCTTGCCGAACAAGACAAACGGCATCATGGCGAGCATATCAACTCAACATTAGACGCATCGCTCCAGCAGTCGGTGACGGACATCATGCGTCGGCATCATGAGCTGAACATCCAGAACAGCATCGATAATGCGGCGGTGTATGTCGTTGATTATCTTAACGATGAGATTATAGCATATATAGGCAACAACTGGGATGCCGACGATGCCCGCATGGTCGATATGATTCAGGCACAACGCTCCACGGGTAGTATCCTGAAGCCGTTTCTGTTTGCCGCGATGCTCGATGAAGGCACGCTGCTGCCCGAGATGGTGCTGCCCGACATCCCGATGAGCCTCTCGGGCTTCACACCGAAGAACTACAGCGGCGAATACTGGGGTGCGGTGACAGCCGACAAGGCGTTACAGAACTCACTCAACGCGCCGTTTGTTTACCTTTTGAAAGAATACGGGCAGCCCCGTTTTCACTCCCTGCTGAGACAGCTGCCGTTGCGAGGCATCGTTTACGATGCCGAGCATTACGGCCTCTCGCTCATCGTGGGCGGCGCCGAAGCGTCACTGTACGACATCACCAACGCCTACGCCAAGATGGGACGCAAACTGGCATCGTATGTAAATGAGAATTACCATGTTAACATCGACGACAATATCGTTCCTTTTTCGGCGGAAGCCATCGCAGAGACCTATCATGTGATGCTTGGCTTGACACGTCCGGTGAGCCAGGTGGGATGGGGAGGCTTCGCCTCGTCACGACAGCTGGCATGGAAGACAGGCACCAGCTATGGCTTCAAAGACGCCTGGGCGGTGGGAGTCACCGACAGATATGTGGTGGGCGTCTGGGTGGGCAACGCCGACGGGGAAGGTCGTCCCGGACTGACGGGTGTGGGGGCGGCGGCACCTATCCTATTCGATGTCGTAGGGAAACTCAACGACAGCTACACTTACCCAGCAAACACTAACGAAAGCATAGAGATAGAGGTGTGCGCCGAGTCGGGCTATCCCAAGTCGGAATATTGTTTGCATACAAAAAAAACACGTGCCGTGGATGTCGAAAACCACACTGGCGTGTGCCCCTACCATAAAAAAGTGTTTCTCGATACCTCAAGACAGTTTCGCGTACAGGCGGATTGTTATCCTGTCGACCAAAAACGATACGAGATTTTTTACGTGTTGCCTCCCGTCATGGAGTGGTTTTACAAGAAACACTCACCTCTGTACCGACCATTGCCGGCGTTTTATCCAGGATGTGGCGCTATGCACCCCGACGACGTGATGTCGTTCGTCTACCCTAAAGACGACGCCAAAGTCACCATACCTATCGGAATACGTGGCGACCGCCAGCAAGTGGTGTTCGAGATAGCACACCGTAACCCGCAAAAGACCATTTTCTGGAGCCTGAACGACACGTTTCTTGGCAAGACACGCCTCAACCACCAGATGCCTATCGACGTGGAACGTGGCACCTACGACCTCCGATGTGTCGATGAAGACGGCATAGAACTGCGCCGCCGCATCATCGTACAATAATTTTTTACAATTTTACATATTTTTATATAAAAATTAAAAATAAATCGTTATATTTGCAGTTTATTTCGGAGTATCTTGAAAAGGCTGAACATATATATCATAAGACAGTACATTGGCACGTTCATTTTCACGTTTTTCGTTGCCATCTTCATCCTTTTGATGCAGTTTTTGTGGACTTGGGTCGACGAGTTCATCGGAAAAGGCGTGGAGTTTGCGGTGATGTTCAAGCTTTTATTCTACACCTCCGTGACATTTGTCCCGATGGCGTTGCCCCTGGCGATTCTGCTCTCCTCGTTGATGTGCTTCGGCAACCTCGGCGAATATTATGAACTCGTCGCAATGAAGGCAAGCGGCATCTCCACATGGAAAGTGATGCGTCCGCTTCTCTATTTCTCATTGACAATGAGTGTGTTAGGCTTTTTCTTTTCAAACAACGTGATGCCTTACGCCAACCTGAAGATGCAGTCGACACTTTACGATGTGAGTCATAAAAAGATGACGTTGGAGATTCCGGAAGGCGTGTTTTACCGCGGTCTTGACCAGTTTGTCATCAAGGTGGCAAACAAAAGCAAGGACGGCAACTCGATGTACGACATCATGATTTACGACCATACAGACGGCAAAGGTAACGTGAAGGTCATCGTGGCCGACTCAGGTTATATGGCGATGACACCGAGCCAGCGCGAGATGATTTTCACCCTGTACGACGGCTACAACTACTCCGAAATGATAGATGACAGAGACTATCGCGACAACCGTCCGTTCCAAAAGATGAAGTTCAAACGTCAGTATGTGGCGTTCGACATGTCACAGTTCGACATGGGACATGTCAACGAGGATGCCTTCAAGACACACGAGACGATGATGAACATCAATCAGTTAAGCGTAGCCATCGACTCATTAAGCATAGCTTACGACAAGAAGCAGCAGGCCAACGACGAGGCGCTCCTCAAGCGGTTCCAGTATCTAAACCTCAGTGAGGCCGAGTACCAGCGTGCCGATGCCAGGACGATGAAAAAACGCGGTGACGCTGTCAGCAACGACACCATCAGCACGTTCATCTGGCCTTTGATCGAGAACCTTCCGGAGAAAGAGCGTCAGTCAGTGATAGGCATAGCTTTCGCCAACACCACCAACATGAAAGAGAGCCTGACCGTCAACGCCAAAGACATGCAACGCGACCGTATCAACCTGCGCAAACACGAGCAGGTGCTCAACCAGAAGTTCACTCTAAGCATCGCATGTCTGCTCTTCTTCTTCATCGGAGCGCCGCTGGGAGCCATCATCCGCAAGGGCGGACTGGGTATGCCGGTGGTCGTCAGCGTGACGTTCTTCGTGATATACTACGTCATCACCATCATAGGCGAACGTGTGGCTGTCAACGGCGACATGTCGGTGTTCCTCGGCGCATGGATATCATCGATAGTGCTGTTCCCAGTAGGGTTCTTCCTGACGTTCAAGGCCACCACCGACTCCGCATTACTCGACGCCGAGTCGTGGAAGAAATTTTTCACAAAACGTAAAAAAGACGAGACGATATGAATATTTTACTGTTATGCAACAAATCGCCGTTCCCGCCAAGCGAAGGCGGCCCGATGGCCATGAACAGCGTCGTGATGGGGCTGCTCGAGGCAGGCCACACAGTCAAAGTACTGGCTTTCAACAGCAATAAATATCATGTCGACATAGAAAGTATCCCGCAAGTTTATCGTGAAAAGACCAGAATCGAATTTATCGACGTGAATCTTGGAATAAACCCGAAAGAGGCGTTCAAAAACCTCTTCAGCGACGAGTCATATCACGTCAAACGATTCATCTCCAAAGAGTTCAGAAAGAGACTCGTTGAGATTTTGAAAGAAGAGAATTTCGACATCGTGCAGCTGGAGATGATATATATGGCTCCGTACATCGAGACCATACGAGAGCACTCCGAGGCGAAGATAGTGTTACGCGCGCATAACGTCGAACATAAGATATGGGAACGTATCGCCAAGAAGACGTTTTTCTTTGCCAAACGCTGGTATATCAACCACTTGGTGCGCACCTTGCGTAAATACGAGATGGGCATCCTCGACAAGGTCGACGGCATAGCAGCCATCACCTACACCGACGCGGCGTTCTTCCGCAGAGTGACAGCGACACCGGTCGTCGACATACCGTTTGGCGTTGACATTGACAAATTTGACCCCGTCTTCGAAGTCGGCGACTCGCCAACGTTCTATCACATCGGCTCGATGAACTGGATGCCTAACGAGGAAGGCATAAAATGGTTCCTGAAAAACGTGTGGGACGAGGTACTGGAACGCGAGCCAGAGGCAAAACTCTATCTCGCAGGACGCAACATGCCGAAATGGCTGCTCAAGACCAAGAAAAAGAACGTCTTTGTGGTGGGCGAAGTGCCTGACGCTCATGAGTTTGTGAATCAACACAACATCGCCATCGTGCCATTGTTCTCAGGCAGCGGCATGAGAATAAAAATCATCGAGTCGATGGCATTGGGCAAGAGCGTCATCACCACCATGATAGGCGCGGAAGGCATACAATACACTGAGTTTGAAGACCTCATCCTCGCCGACAACAAGCACAAGATGATAGAAAACATCTGCAGACTCTACAAACATCCCGAAGAGGCCGAAGCAATAGGTCTGAACGCCAGACGACTGATAGAAGAGTTATACGATAACAAGAAGATTATCAACAGGTTAGTGATTTTCTACAACGAATTGACATCGAAAAGAAAAATAACAGTTTTGAATTAATGAAGATATTTGTATTATTACCCAGGATTCCGTGGCCGCTAGAGAAAGGCGACAAGCTGAGGGCTTACAACCAGATCAAACAGCTGGCAAAGAACAACGAGATCATTCTCTGCGCCCTCAATGACGACAAGAAAGTCGACAAACAGGCGGCTTTCCAAGCCATGCAGCCTTACTGCGCCTCTGTCAACTTCATCGACCTCCCGAAAATGGGCATTCTGTTTAATGTCTTCAGGTCGTATCTCATCGGATTACCTATACAATGCGGGTATTTTTACAGCTCTAAGGCCAAACACAAGATACATCAGCTCATAGAGCATCATAAGCCCGACATGCTGTTCGGACAGCTTTTGCGTGTGGCGCCATATCTTCATAAGGTAAAACTGCCTAAAACCATTGACTATCAAGATGTGTTCTCGATGGGTATGAAACGTCGCGCTGAGATAGCAGATGTCTTCACCAAGCCGTTTTACGAGATGGAATACAACCGTCTTCGTCGTTACGAACGCCATGTCTTCGATGAATTCGATGTAAAAACCATCATCAGCGAGCCCGACAGGGCCAATATCGACCATCCGGAAAGGAAAAAGATTCTCATCGTGCCAAACGGCGTGGACCATGAGTACTACAAACCTCAGGATAGAGAAAAAATATACGACATAGTGTTCACAGGCAACATGGGATATGCGCCAAACGTCAACGCGGTGGAGTTTCTGGCATACGAAATAATGCCGAAAGTGTGGGAAAAGCTGCCTAACGCCAAACTTTACATCGCTGGCGCGCAACCCGACCCGAAGGTCAAGAAGGTGGCTTGCGACAACATCATTGTGAGTGGCTGGATCGACGACATGCGCGACGCCTACGCACAGAGCCGCATCTTCATCGCCCCGATGCGCATCGGAACGGGTCTGCAAAACAAACTGCTGGAAGCAATGTCAATGAAGATCCCGTGCATCACCACGGCATTGGCAAACGGCTCGTTGCACGCTGTCAATGGAAAAGAAATATTGGTCGACAACAGCTCCTCGGAGCTCGCAGCCGACATAGTGTTTCTGCTGAAACGTCCCGATAAGGCAGCGGAACTTGCCGAAGAAGGCTATAACTTCGTGAACCGCGTCTACGACTGGGGCGCCGCCACAAAGATTATGGAAGACGCGATGATCACTGTTGTACAGACGCGCGGCCGTGCGTCTCTAACCGAAAATTAATGTATTATGGCTAATCAAGACGATAAAAAGATAATTTTTTCGATGGTCGGCGTGAGCAAAATCATCCCGCCGTCACGACAGATCTTAAAAGACATATACCTCTCATTCTATTACGGTGCTAAGATCGGCATCATCGGCTTGAACGGTGCCGGAAAATCGACGCTTTTGCGCATCATCGCCGGAAAGGAGAAGTCATATAACGGCGAAGTGGTGTTCTCGCCAGGCTACTCCGTGGGGATGCTCGACCAGGAGCCACAGCTCGACGACAACAAGACCGTGCTCGAAGTCGTGCAGGAAGGCGCACAGGAAGTCGTTGACATGCTCAAGGAATACGAGGAGATAAGCAACAAATTCGCCGAGCCTGACGCGGATTTCGACAAACTGATTGAACGTCAGGGCGAGCTCACAGACCTCATCGAGCAGCATGACGGCTGGAACCTCGACAGCAAGCTCGAGCGCGCCATGGACGCACTCAACTGCCCCGACGGCGACACGCCGGTGAAGAACCTCTCGGGAGGCGAACGCCGTAGAGTGGCATTGGTTCGCTTGCTTTTGCAAGAGCCCGACATCCTCCTCCTCGACGAGCCCACCAACCATCTCGACGCTGAGGCTATCCAATGGCTGGAGAGCCACCTGCAACAGTATAAAGGCACCGTCATCGCCGTGACACACGACCGTTACTTCCTTGACCACGTGGCAGGCTGGATACTCGAACTCGACCGCGGCGAAGGCATCCCGTGGAAAGGTAACTACTCGTCGTGGCTCGACCAGAAGACCGCCCGCATGGCGATGGAAGAGAAGACAGAGAGCAAACGCCGCAAGACCCTCGAACGCGAGCTAGAATGGGTGCGCATGGCACCAAAGGCAAGGCACGCCAAAGGCAAGGCACGTCTCGAGTCATATGAGAAGATGCTCAACGAAGACGTGAAAGAGAAAGAAGAGAAACTCGAGATATACATCCCAAACGGCGACCGTCTCGGCAACAAAGTCATAGAAGCTAAGAACGTAACCAAGGCGTTCGGTGATAAGGTTCTGTTTGAAAACCTCAGCTTCAGCCTGCCGCCAGCGGGCATCGTGGGCGTCATCGGACCTAACGGAGCCGGCAAGACCACCCTCTTCCGCATGATAATGGGTCTCGAGAAACCCGACGCAGGCACCTTCGAAGTCGGCGAGACAGTGAAGATAGGCTACGTCGACCAGCAACATGCCGAGATAGACCCGGAGAAGACCGTCTGGGAGGTCATCTCAGGCGGCAACGAGCTCATTCAGCTTGGCAAACGCACCATGCCGTCAAGAGCTTACGTCTCTCGTTTCAACTTCGGCGGTGACTCACAGCAAAAGAAGGCTGGCGTGCTCTCAGGTGGTGAACGCAACCGTATGCACCTTGCATTGACACTGAAACAGGAAGCCAACGTACTGCTCCTCGATGAGCCTACCAACGACATCGATGTCAACACCTTGCGCGCCTTGGAGGAAGGTCTCGAAAACTTCGCCGGATGCGCCGTCATCATCTCACACGACAGATGGTTCCTCGACAGAATTGCGACACATATCCTGGCTTTCGAAGGCGACTCACAGGTGTATTTCTTCGAGGGAAGCTATTCGGAATACGAGGAAAACAAGGTCAAACGTCTTGGGAATCAACAGCCTAAGAAGTTCAGATACAAAAAACTGATGTAATGAGCGACGAACATCCAACAAGATTACAAATCCACAGATGGTACAGACGTGGCAAGAGAGCCTTCCGCGGCAATTTCAAAAACCATTATGAGGTTGCCGTTGAGTGGTATCGCAAAGCCGCCGAGGCAGGTCACAAAGACGCGCAATACGAACTCGGGATGTGCTATCTCCGAGGCGAAGGCGTGCCAAAAGACGACTACACAGCCTACTGCTGGTTCAAAGAATCAGGACACAACGGTCATGCCGACGGGCAATATCTCGCCGATGATATGTTAAGAGTTCACGAAATGATGCTATAGGTTTCTCCGTCATTTCGACCGACCGTAGGGAGTGGAGAAATCTCATTTAAGATTTAAAATTTAAAATTTAAGATTTAAAGATTTAAAAATATGAAAAAGCTTTTTACCATATTATTCGCCATCTTACTGACAATCAATGCATTTGCACTTGACGTCTGGGACGGCAGCTCGTCGCCTTGGACCAATGGCAGCGGCACTTCAAGTGACCCGTATCTCATCGAGACGGCGGCGAACCTGGCATATCTTGCCGAAAAAGTCAACGAAGGCTACCAGGCACAGGGTATGGAGGTCTTTGCTCACACATACTTCCAGATGACCGACGACTTAGACCTGAACAACATCAACTGGACCCCTATCGGAAATGTGAATATGAGCATGGAAGGCTTTTATTTTGCCGGCATTTTCGACGGTTGGTACCATACCATCGACCATCTTAATATCACCACCAACGCAGATGTGGCAGGATTGTTCTGTGGCATAGGTGGCGATGCTGTCCTTTCGCATATTTTTGTCACTAACGGCGTCATCACCTCGACAGGTACCGGCGTAGGAGGCATTGTCGGTGGCACGTCCGGGAAAGCAGTGGTATCACAGTGTGCTTTCTCTGGTAACATCAGCGTCAGCAACAACGGTCAGTTTTGCGGTGTGGGCGGCATCGTGGCGGCAGCTATAGAATATAGCATCATCGAACAATGCTCGTTTTCAGGCAGCATCACCGCTTCAAACAACAGCTTCACTGGTGCGGCGGGCGCAGCAGGCATAGTCGGAATAGCCATGGAAAACACCACAATATCGGCTTGTTACAACATGGGCACCATCACTGGCAATTCCATGCTGCTCAGCGTGGCGGCTGGCATAGTTGGAGCCACCTTGCAAGAAAACGATGTCATTGTTTACCGTTGCTACAACGTCGGCACGCTCAATGGCAACACCAAAGGTGGCATCTTCGGCATGATAAGCCCGATAAACCCATTCAAAGATGAGGTGTCAATCAATGTCATCGACTGTTATTATCTCAACTCATGCGGCGGCACCACCAACTACGGCACCAGCATGACCGCAAGCCAGATGCAATCGGAAGACTTCGTAAATCAGCTTAATGAAGAGGAGGTACTTACATTTGTCATGGACAACGGCAGCAACAACGGCTATCCTATACTGGCTCTTTATGCCATCAAGATCTACGAAGCCACAGATGTCACAACGCATTCCGTCAAGCTGTCGGCCGACATCCATGCCGGAAACATCACATTCTCAAGAGTTTGCTTTGAGATAAGCAACATGGATATGACCTTCTTCAAGACCGTTGACGTGGACACCGACGGTTATGTCGAGACCATCGTCGATGATCTCGCCGACGACACTGCATATCAATTCTGCATGATGACATATGTCGACGGCAGTGTTTTCCAGGTTTCAGCCTTGTTATGTTTTACCACCGAGTTCGACGGTATCACTGAGCTTAATAGTCCTACTGTTCATATTTACCCCAACCCGACAACAGATTTTATCAATATCGAAGGTGTTGATTCACAACCAATTATAATCTATTCCCTTGACGGAAAACTGGTAAAAACAGTTGAAAGCACCAACGTTGTTGATGTAAGAGATTTGAATGAAGGGGTATACCTTATTAATATAGGAGGAATCATCAAAAAGTTTGCAGTTAGAAATTAGAAGCATTTAGGTTTAATGTAACTTTTTTTCAATACTATTTGTTTTTGTATTGAAAAATGCTTATTTTTGCAAAATAAATTCAAATTATTTTGCTTATGAAGAAACTATTACTGCTTCTCTCAATAGTATTGTGGGGAGGTTATTGCGCTTTCGCACAACTTGAGGTAAAACCAGGTTCCTTCAAGGAAGTGGTCGGCTTTGTGAATCTCGACCTTGACAAGCAGACCGACGACAACGACCAGCCGTATGCGGTTTTGAAGGTCAAAACAGAAAATATCAACGACAAACAGCGTCGCGAGCTGAAGTTCCAAGGCGATGCCCGCACGTTTTTCGAGATTGAATACCGCGACGGTGAAGTTTGGCTGTATATCAGCTATTACGCTACCTTCCTTAAGATTTCGCATCCCGACCTGAGCTCGACGGAGTTCTATTTCCCGTTCGACATGCAGGGAAAGAAAGGTTATGAGCTGACTTTGGTGAACAACGCCAAATCCGACATCGACGAGCAGAAAATCAAAAGCATGATCGACGAGCGGCTGGAAAACGCCCCTGTCACCAGCACCCGCGACACCATAGTCGTAAAACAGACAGTGCAAGTCGATGAAAGCTACAGCTTCCTCACTTTGAACGCATCGTACAACAACTACGGCAAGCTGGCATACGGTCTCACCATCGGAAGCATGAAGAAGATGGGCTGGTTTGTGAGTGTGATGAGCAACTTCAATTTCAAAGGTTTATCGACTGATAAGGAATGCGGCAACGACTTCCTCGTTGATGGATATTATCCTTTCTACACCGGTAAGCAGGTCTATACCTCAATTTCAGCCACTGGCGGCGTGATGTTCAAACTAGTGGATGAGCTTGCGTTGAAGGTCGGTGTCGGCTATGGCGTAAGAAACGCCGCTTATGAGATGACCGACGGCAAATACGTGAAGAACACCGACGTGAGCACAGCCGGCGTGGAGGTGTCGGTCGGTGCACACTACAAAATCAAAAAGTTCATCGTCTCGCTCGACTGCGTCACCACAAACTTCAAGGTTTTCGAAGCCAGATTAGGCATTGGTATGGGTTATTAAAATTTTGGAATTATGAAAAAGATAACGATTATATTATTGATATTCAGCGCATTGACTCTTACAACCTGCAAGAAGCTGCCTGAACTGAAGGTTTACGAACTCAACCTCGCCAATGAAAACGTGGCGTATTCGCAGACATCGGCTGAGATCACGGTGGATTACGAGTATCCCACCAAGCTCCAGTATGTCAATGTGACCATGAGCCGCAGCAACTATTTCGACTATTCGTTTGTGGCTCGTGCCGAGGTCAAGGACAGTGTTCTCATTGCCAACTTCGTTGATTTGCAGACAGATAAAAACTATTATTACAAATTTGAATACAGCAACGGCGTCAACCTAACAACATCAGACGTGCACAGTTTCTATCTGGATGCCGCCAACGTGACGCTGCCTACGGTTATCACCATGGAAATTTACGAAGTGCAAGGAAACACTGCTGTTGGCGGAGGCGAGATTATAGACGATGGCGGCTATTACGTCACGGCACGCGGTGTCTGCTGGGCGACACACCGAAACCCGACCATTTTCGACCGTTGCACCACCGATGGCATGGGAACTGGCAATTATACCTCAACGATGACAGACCTCGAGCCGAATTCCATTTACTACGTAAGAGCTTACGCAATCAACGAGAAAGGAACGAGTTACGGCACCGAATTCAGCTTTGAGACCTTCGGAAACGGAGGTGGTGGAGGTAATGTCCCGACATTTGAAGACGGTTTCTCTGTCAGCCCGACACAACGGGTGTTTTTCTCAAAAGGCAATCTGCAATATCAGGCATCAACCAACATATTCAGGTTTGCTGAAAACCAATGGGATTATGTGGGAGCGGAATACGACTCCAACTCAGGAACACTCACCGGAAGCTCCAATAACAGCATATCATCAACATACGGCGGCTGGATTGACTTGTTTGGATGGGGGACAAGCGGCTATGAACATGGCGCCGAATGTTATCAGCCATGGAGTTCTGACGGATCAGCTTCAAAATATTATGCTTACGGCAATTCGATATACAACCTCTCTGATCAGACAGGCAAAGCCGACTGGGGTTTCAATGCCATTGACGGAAACGAGGAAGGATTCTGGCGCACTCTCACAAAAGAAGAATGGGATTATCTTATCCACACAAGAAGCACGTTAAACGACATCCGATACGCTCCAGCCAGAGTCAACAGCGTGTCGGGATTGATACTGCTCCCCGACAACTGGGATCCTGCGATACATAATCTTTATAACGTCAACCATGAGGTAGCGGAATACACAGCCAACTCAATATCAGCCACAAAGTGGACGGAGCTGTTTGAGCCTAACGGCGCTATATTCCTTCCAACTACAGGCTTCCGTCATAATAATGATGTCGCTCTATCCAAATACACTGGCGGCTACTGGTCATCTTCCCATTACAGCGACAGCTCATCATACATATTTTTATTTGATGATGAACGTATCACGACATTGGGCGACTACCGAAACCTGGGTTATGGTGTCCGTCTTGTTCGTGACGCAGAATAACACTATTATAGTAGTTCCTCCATCACCTTTCCGGCAAGACGGCTGGTACCGACACGGAAATAATTCTTGTTGAGCCATTTCTCGCCAAGAACGTCTTTTACTATATAATAATAGGTGAGCGCGTCTTCGATTGTCGACATGCCACCTGCAGGTTTGAAACCGACCATCTGTCCTGTCGTCTCAAAATATTCCTTGATGGTGTCGCACATCACGAGAGCCGCCATAGGTGTTGCATTGACAGCGATTTTTCCTGTCGACGTCTTGATGAAATCGGCACCTGCAAGGATAGCTAACTCGCTGGCTTTGCGGATGTTGGCGACAGTCTTCAGCTCGCCAGTCTCAAGGATAACCTTCAGATGTACAGGCGCCTTGCAGATCTCGCGAATCGCCTCGATTTCATTGTAAAC
>JAEEGK010008080.1_pt1 | contig 24930 bp, 18 predicted proteins | sample 8958771 | NCBI WGS metagenome assembly JAEEGK01 (sample SAMN16246547, study PRJNA631951) | gut metagenome | biome: gut microbiome; feature: rumen; material: SC-attached | host: Bos | place: Iran: Karaj | collected 2018-10
CCATTTCCAGCGCCGCATCTACGTGCCTTCCTATCCAGCCTTGGATGGCCTTGACGGCGCGTTCGTGAAGGTCGTAGAAGTGCTGCTTTTCCGGGTCGGTGTTTATCTTGCGGTACTTATCTATCTTGGCGAGAATCCCCTCCCAGCCTAGTTCGAGACCGATTTTGAAATCGGGGGCGAAATGGGCGTCATCTCCTATGCCGCAGATAATGTCATATTTCTCTATGTTTTCTTTGAGGAAGTCGTAAGGATAGTCAGGATTCCATTTGCTGGGTTTCATCCTGGACATAAAGTACATCCACCTGCCGCTGAATGCGTCGTCGGGGTCGATGTAAACGGGATGGACCTTCATCAGGCTGCAGAAATTGTCCGTCCAGGCATCGTAGCCGTAGAAGGATCCGTCGGGATTGTTGGGAGTAGTGTTCCACAGGCCCGCAGGGGGTACTATACGGCCATAATCATCCTCGTCGAGGAGGCCTTCGACGTGGATTTTCTCCTTGGTCTGCGCAAGTTTCTTCTTGCGCAGGGACAGAAGCTTGTTTTCCAGTAAAGTGTCCATCTATATTATCGAAGCAACTTTTTTCAAATCTTCAAGCACTGCTTCCGGCAGACCCTCCGTGCCCTTCATTTCGTTGGTCATCCCGAGCGAGTCGTATTTGCCGAAGCCCAGCGTGTGGAAGCCAAGCAGGCTGTATTTCAGTTTCCCCTTGTACGGGACGAGAAGACGGCAAATGTCTTCTATGTCTTCCCTGCGGTCGTTCACCCCGGGTATGACCGGAGTCCTCACGCAGAGATCCGCACCGCTTTCCGCAAGTTTCCCTATATTGTCTATGACGGCGGAGTTTCCCATCCCCGTCCATTCTTTGTGCCTGACGTCGTCGGCAAGTTTCAAATCGCACATCCAGAGGTCCGTAATGGGCAGCAAAGGCTCTATCGTGCTCCAAGGAAGAGTCAAGTTCGTCTCTATTGCCGTATGCAGCCCTTGCCGTTTGCAGATACCCAGGAATTCCTTCACGAATGCCGCCTGCAGCAGGGGCTCTCCGCCCGAAACTGTGATTCCTCCTCCGGACTCTTCAAAGAAGGGAATATCCTTGCTTACTTCTTCGAAGAGTTTCTCTGTGGAGACTTCGCGCCCAATGACGGACAGTGCTCCGGTGCAGCATGTCTGCGCACACACTCCGCACCCGGCACAAAGCTCCCTGTCAATTGTCAAAGAATCTGCTTCCTTCTTGATTGCGTGCTTTGGACATACCTGCAGGCACGTCCCGCAATGGATGCACTTACCTTCTATGTACTGGATCTGGGGCCTCCGGCTCAGTGTCTCCGGATTATGGCACCATTTACACTTCAGGTTACAGCCCTTCAGGAATACCACTGTCCTGATGCCAGGACCGTCGTGGACGGACATTCGCTGAAGCGATGTGATCAGGCCATTCATTAATAATCGTTTCCCCTTTTTGCAAAGCTATACGATTATTCGGCTTGTTTTACACTCCAAGTTTATTGAAAAAAATAAAAAGATTACTCTATTCCGACTTTTGCGGTATGTCAAACTATCTTTTGGTTAAGTTTCCTGTAGTCGAAAGGGGTCTGTGAATAACGCTTGCCGAACTGCTTGTAGAAGTAGGCTATGCTCTCGAATCCGCAGGAGTAGGCTATCACTTTGATAGGTATGCTCGTAAGTATAAGCTCATCAGCCGCGTGCTTGATACGTATATCGTTCACGAAATCCGTCAAGGTCTGTTTGAAAACCGTTTTCACCACCCTGTTGACATAGTCTGGATTGCGGTCGCAGATGTCCACGAACGATGATATCCCGCCGCGGAAACGGTCGGTGTTGTTATATGTCTTGATGGCGGAAACCAGCCAGGATGGAGCTGAAGAATAGTCCTGGTGGGTGTCGAATTCCTGTATGGTCCTGAAAATGAAGAGCAGCAGGCTGTCCATCTGCATATAGGAGCGTTTGAAACGCATAGTCTCTTCGGCCCGTGAGGAAAAACGCTTTACCAGAGTATCCGGAATGCGTATGTGGTAAGGCAGAGCGCTCCCGGACCAGAAGAACTGGTTGGAATTGGAAAAATATCGGGTATGGAAGTAATCCAGCGTTTCTTTCGGGAAGGCAATGTTCACGATGGTGAGATCCTTTCCGTTCGAAGAGAAAGTGTGGGTATCTTCCGGACGTATCAGCACCATATCGTTGGCGCGGAGGACGACCTTGTTGCCGTTTATGTGGTGTATCCCCTCTCCGCTTTCCACCCAGAAAAGCTCCGCATAGTCGTGGGAGTGGTAGGAGATGTCGTACCTGGTGGTGATGAACACCCGGGCTATATGGAAGACCTCGTCCTTGGCGAGGAAATCTTTCAGTTTGAAGAACTTGCTCATAATCCTGTTCCCCACTCCTTGTTGGGCTCGTCACCCATCACGAACTCGAGGGAAGCGCCTCTGCATATGTCTTCGTGGGTGATGCTGTTCTTGTCGTAGGGCTTTCCGTCCAGGGTGGCGGACTGTATGTATCTGTTGTCCTTGCCCGTCTTCCTGGTGCTTATGGAGAAGCTGCGCCCGTTCTCCAGATGGAAAACCGCCTTGTCGAAGCAGGGAGTACCTATCATATATTCGGTGCTGCCGGGGCATACGGGATAGAATCCCAGGCTGGAGAATATGAACCAGGCCGACATCTGTCCGGCATCATCGTTGCCTGCCAGGCCTCCCGGAATGTCGGCATACTGGGTGTCAAGTATCTCCCGGACCCTTTTCTGAGTCTTCCAGGATTCTCCGGCATAGTCGTACATATAAGCAACCTGGTGGCAGGGTTCGTTGCCGTGCCAGTAGAGTCCTTCGTCGAAAAGGGAATCAAGCTTTGCTATATAGGCATCTCTGCCTCCCATTATGGCCATCAAGCCGCAAGGGTCCTGGGGTACATACCAGGTATAGTGGCAGGGGGCGCCTTCGGTGATGTAGCGGGAGAGCACTTCGGGGCGGTTGTCTTCATAGAAGGAACCATCCTGGTGGCGCCCGTTGGCATATCCGCTGGCAGGATCGATGACATTCCTGTAGTTCTTGCTGCGTTCCAGCAGCAGCCTGTAGTCATCCTCCTTCCCGAGCCCCTCGGCCACCTGCGACAGCACGAAGTCGTCGTAGGCGTATTCGAGCGTGCGGGATGTCTGCTCGCGGGAATGGAAGGCCTCCCTGACAGGATCTTCGAGGGGGATGTATCCGTAGGCCAGGTAGCTCTCCAGGGCCCTGCGGCCCATTCCGTTTTCGTATTCTGCTCTGTCCTCGGGGATCTCGAAGGCGTTCTTGCGCATAGCTTCATAGGCAGTTTCGATGTCGAAGTTGCGTACCCCTTTGACATAGGCATCTCCGATAGCCGCTATGCAATGGTCCCCTATCATTGCGGCCGTGTAGCTGTTCCAGCATGGGAAAATGGGGAGCCAGCCGCCTTGCAGGTACTTGTCCACCAGCGACTGCATCATCTCTCCGTTCTTTTCGGGAGATATTATGTTGAGCAGAGGATGCAGGGCCCTGTAGGTATCCCACATCGAGAAATCATCGTAATGGGCAACGTCCGACTGCATTATCGGGGTTCCGGTGGAGAAGGCCGGGTAGCGTCCGTCCACGTCGCTTATCACCCTCGGGAGGAACGACGCGCGGTACAGGGACCCGTAGAATTTCCGGGTCAGCAGCTTGTCTTCCGAAGATACGGAAATCCTGCTAAGATGCTTCTCCCAGACTTTTGTGAGGTATTTTCTGGTCCTGTCGAAATCATAAGCCGGAATCTCCTTGTCCAGGTTCCTCTCAGCGCCTTCTATGTCCGTGAAGGAACTGGCGGCCTTGATTATGATTGGATCACCGCTTTTTTTGCGCTTGAACTGCACGTACAGCCCAATGCCTCTCTCATCCCCGATGGATGTAGCGCCCTTTATTACCGTATCGCGGCTGAAGGTGCCGTAAGAGGCGAGGTCTTCCCTGAAACGTATAATGAAATATCCGCTGAAACCGGCCGCTTTCCCCCAGCCCTGGTATATCCTGTGCACGGGATTATACCCTCGTATTTCCTTTTTGAGAGTATCCAGCTCTATATAGCCCTGCCCCTCGTCGCTGTTGGGGTTGACGATAAGGCAGGCGGGGCTGTCGGCGGGGTAGCTGAAACGGAAGATGGCGCTTCGGGAACGGCCCGTCATCTCTGCCCTTATGCCGCTGTCGTGCAGATATACGGAGTAATATGATGGAGTGGCCGTTTCGTCGGAATGTCTGAAGGGAGTGGCCCTATCCACGGGGCTCAGCCTGTCGAGGCCGATGGCGGGGAAAAGGGTCATCGAACCATAGTCCTGGGTGCATCCGCCTACAATCCAATGGGAATTGCGGAAGCCCTGGAACAGGCTGTCGCGGTAGTAATAAGGCGCGATGCACTTGCGCTCGGAGTCCGAGGTCTGGGCTGTCCAGAAATTCATCCCGTTGGGCTCCAGCACCGCCGGAAGCGTCTGGCCGTACTCCTCGCTGCCCTTACCGAAGCGACCTTCGGTATATATGGCGTTGGCATCGGTGCCTACGCGGGTATCCACATAATCGATCAGTGATTTGCCGACTCTATCCGAACAGGCGGGAATTGCAATCGCCACGGTCAGCAAGAGCAAATATCGTTTCATGCTGGCAAATATAGCATTTAGTTGCAAAGAAATACTCCATTCCGATAAATTTCGGCGGAATTTGCCTAAATTTGTATCCGATAGAATACATTTTATGATTTACAAGAATCTTACTGATCTTATCGGCCGCACTCCCCTCCTGGAGATTTCCGGTATTGAAGGGCAGAAGGCCAGGATACTAGTCAAAATAGAGTTTTTCAATCCCGGAGGCAGCGCCAAGGACCGCATAGCGCTTTCGATGATCGAGGATGCCGAAAAGCGCGGCCTGCTCGCTCCCGGGGCCACCATTATAGAGCCTACCAGCGGCAATACCGGTGTCGGGCTTGCCTGGGTCGGCGCGGCAAAAGGATACAAGACCATTCTTACCATGCCGGATTCTATGAGCCTGGAGCGCAGGAATCTGCTGAAGGCCCTCGGCGCCACCCTGGTCTTGACTCCCGGATCGGAGGGTATGAAAGGTGCCATAGCCAAGGCCGAGGCTCTCAGGGACGAAATCCCCGGATCCATCATACTCGGACAGTTCGTAAATCCTGCCAACCCCGCAGTCCACGAAAAGACCACGGGCGTGGAGATCTGGGAGGATACCGCAGGCAAGGTCGATGTCTTCGTGGCAGGAGTCGGCACCGGCGGCACCGTCAGCGGCGTCGGCAGGGCCTTGAAGCAGCGCAACAAGGCGGTCAGGATAGTCGCCGTGGAGCCGGCATCCTCTCCCGTCCTCTCCGGCGGAAAGGCAGGGAAACATATGATACAGGGCATAGGAGCCGGTTTCGTGCCCGAGACCTACGATGCCTCCGTGGTCGATGAAGTAATGACCGTTTCCGACCAGGATGCCATGCTTGCCGGCCGTTATCTCTCCTCCAGAGGCCTTCTGGTGGGCATTTCTTCCGGCGCCGCATTCTCTGCCGCCTGCGCCCTCGCCAAGAAGGAAGAGTATTCCGGCAAGACTATCGTAGCCCTTCTCCCCGACACCGGGGAACGCTATCTCTCCACCGCCCTTTTCGCATTCTAAGCCCACCTCCCCGAAACCGGGGCCGACGTTGCCTATGCAGGCCACCGATGCCGTCAGAACAATAATCCCTGCAGAGATGCTTGAAAGCATTGCCCGCAGGGACCATCTTGTCATATAGGGAGGATAATGAAGATCAGCACATCCCACAGCGCGTGGCTGATTATCAAGGCCGGGAGGGCTTTGGGGCATAGCCTGTATATGAATCCCCAGACCAGTCCGGCTACCAGCGCCGCCATTATCAGCATGAAATTGAAGGACCATATATGCACCAGGGCATATATGGCTGCAGTCAGCAGGAAGGCATAATCCTGGGGATAGCGCCCTTTCAGCGAGGATGTCAGCGTCTTCTGCACGAATCCCCTCCAGAAGAACTCTTCCGCCGGCCCTATAAGCAGCAGAAGCAGAGCTCCGATGACGGGCACGGGAAGGCCTTGCTTGATGGAATAGACTGCATCCACTTCCGGCCTCGCGAAATCGAAGAGCCAGGAAGATGCCTTGTCCCCTACCCAGAATATACCCCAGAGCGCAAAGGCCAGGGCGATTCCGCCAAGCAGCTGGAAGATGGGCTTCTCCACTTTGGGAAACCTCTCCCCTGCAGGCAGGAAGGATATGGCCAGGCCGGTAAGAATTACGGCCGCACAGCTCATTACAAGCCAGAAATTCGGCCGCCCCTGAGTCCAGGGACTGAACATGTAGAACCAAAGCAAGGCGGCCACGGGAACCGCCAGCTTAATGCCTTTTACGCTACTGCTCATAGAAGTCCGGAGATGAGCAGGCCTACAGAAAGCAAGCCGGAAAACACCAGCTGCATCTGGGCGGTAGCCTGGTCCAGACCCTTCATCGCTTCCAGCCCGAGTTTGCCGTAGCTTGCCGCCTGACGGAAATTCTTGGAGGCCGGGACTATGGCAAGCAGGCAAAGCAGCGAAAGCGGATGGAGCCTGCCGAGAATGACTACGGCCACCATATAGATAAAGGGAATTACCATATAGCTGCAATAGAGCAATGCGGAAGCTTTACGGCCTATCAGCATTGCAAAGGTCTTGATGCCCGCCTCATGGTCGGTATCCGTATCGTAGGCATTGTTTGCGTGCAGCACGGATACGGTGATGATACCAATGGGTAAGCAGAGTATAAGAGCTTCCGGCAGGAAGGCTCCGGTAATGGCGTATGCGGCTCCAGCTACGGTAAGGACGCCGAAGATGACGAATATGTCAAGGTCGCCCAGTGCGTGGTACTTCAGGAAGGAATAAAGCAAGGTAAGAAGGAAACCTGCTCCTCCTATCAACAGCAGCCCGATACCGCTTAGATAGCATATAAGCAGGCCGAGAAGCGCACCGGCGGCCAGCAGCCAAATGCTGAAACGGAAATATTCCCCTGGCTCGAACTTATGGAATACCAGGTTCGGTACCGCGAAGGCGTTCTCGTTATCGACTCCGCTGCGGTAATCGAACCAGTCGCTGAGGACGTTACCGCCTGCGTGCAGCAGTATGACTCCCAGGACCGAGAGCAGAGCCACCAGATGCGGCTTGATCCCGGCGGGAATCAGCCCTTCGCTGATAAGATATGCATAAGTTGCAATTACTGGCATCGCTGAAACCGGAAATGACCAGAAGCGCGTTGCCGTGAACCATTCTTTAAAACCGTGTTTCTTCATTTAATACACTACTTAACTGAAAACACGAAATCTTCCAAGGTGCAGATGCTCTTGTCCTTGGTATCGGAGAAAAACTTGAAATAGATGGCGTGCTTTCCGCTGTATTTCTCCAGGCCGGGAAGGTCTATGCGGAGTTCCCTGCTGCGTGAGGCCCACTTCGCCTTGATTTCGGCAGAGCCGAGAAGTGTGCCTCCCTGGGACTCCCAGGGCCTGTCCAGCATTACCTGGATGGTACCGTCCACGCCTTCGGGAATAAGGCGGAGATTCAGTTTCGGATCCTTCTTTCCGCACATCTTGGTGAAATTGAAATATTTGTATCCGACGATCGAACCGTCGTTGTTGTTGATTACGGGATTGGTGTTGTTCCTGATATCGTAGGGCGCCTCGAAATTGGAGTCGGTACCGTGTCCGGCGGCGACATAGGAACCGAAGTAGGTCTTTTCAGGCCAGGCGTGTACGGCGACCTTGGGGCCGGTGTACCAGCAGGCTATGCCCGCGGAGTGGCGCTCCGTAGGGTCTAGGCCGTTCAGGGCAAAGCCTTCGGAGGTGTATTCCCCTTCGGAAATATACACCTTTCCGCCGGGGCCCGCCTCTACTTTAACTTCGATGGGTGCCACCATGGGCTGACGGGCGAACTCGTTGGTGCCGGTCTGGCGGTGGTAGAATACGTACCACTGGTCTTTTATCTTGCAGATACTGCCGTGGGTGTTGCCGCTGATTGTCGCGGAGGCTATGATTTCCCCTTTCTCGTTGATTTCCCTGCCCCTGGCGTCGATAATGGTTCCGCCATAGGTCCAAGGGCCCAGGGGCTTGTCGCTATAGGCGTAGGCTAGCGTGTAGTTTGTATTGGGCAAGCCGAAATCTCCGTCCTTGGTCCAGCGGCTGTAGATGAAAACATATTTGTCTTCTATCTTACGGATGGAAGAAGCCTCGTAGAAGCGGAAGATGTCGTCTTCCTTCCTGCCGGGAATCATACCGTCTATTATTTCGGTGCCGGGTTTCAGGGAGGCCATATCGTCGGGATCCATCTCTGCTGCATAGGAATGGTCGAAACCCCAGTAACCATATACTCTGCCGTCGTCATCCACCAGGACCGCGGGGTCGAAAGTCAGCAATCCCTTGGTCTGGTCGGGGTTCTCCTTGCTCCAGTTACATATTTCATAGGGACCGTCCGGCCTGTCGCTGATGGCGACTAGGGAATTACGGCCCATGGCCTGATCGTTGGGATAGAGATAATATGTCTTCTTGCCGTCGGGTGCCACCTTCATCGCAACGTCCGGAGCGTAGAGGATGTCTCCCCTGTCCTCCTCATAGAATTTCTCTCCCTTGGCATTCTTGTCCACTATCAGCACGGGGCCTTCGCAGCGCCACACGTTCAGGCTGTCGACCGAGGCCGACCAGGCTATTATGTCGTAGCCGCAGTACTCGGTCCTTAGCACATCGTGGGAACCGAAGATATATGCGCGGAATTTCCCCGGATTGTCGGGATCTTCGAACACATATGGCTCACCATCAGGCACATGCTCCCAGAGGGGAAGATATGGATTGCCGGGAGTGGACATACAGCTGACGCATTTATCCGTCTGATTATCACAGGAAAAGAAGATTGCAAGGCAGCAGAGGGCCGTTGCGATTAATATGTGGTCATGATTTTTCATGATACAAATAAAGCAAAAAAAACTGGAAAATGCCTTTTGTTTTGTCTTAAAAAAGTCGTAACTTTGACCACGGTCCAGTTTGTGTAACTTACCTAACATCTATAATACTTTTATGAACAAAATCGACGTTGTCCTTGGCCTCCAGTGGGGAGACGAAGGAAAAGGAAAGGTTGTTGACTGTCTTACACCTGGTTACGAAGTTGTCGCACGTTTTCAGGGCGGACCGAATGCAGGCCACTCAATCAGTATCGAGGGCAAAAGCCACGTCCTCCATACCGTTCCCTCCGGAATCTTCCGTGAAGGTGTTCTCAACATCATCGGTAACGGAGTCGTGGTCGATCCCGTCATCCTCTTCGACGAAATCAGCAAGATCGAGCTTCTCGAAGGCCCCGTCACCGACAGAATCATAATTTCCAAGCGTGCCCATCTCATCCTCCCGACCCACAGGGCCCTGGATGCAGCCAGCGAGGCTGCCAAAGGAAAAGCCAAGATCGGCTCCACCCTCAAAGGCATAGGCCCCGCCTATATGGATAAGACCGGCCGCAACGGCCTCCGTTTCGGAGATGTTCTCCTCCCCGAGTTCAAACAGAAATACGAGGCCCTCAAGAACAAGCACCTCCAGCTCCTCTCCCACTACAAGGATTTCTCCTTTGACATCTCGTCCTACGAGGAGCAGTGGTTCAAGGCCGTAGAAGAGCTCAAGCGCTTCAAATTCGTGGACACCGAGTTCCTGGTCAACAAAAAGCTGGACGAAGGTACTCCTATGCTTGCCGAGGGCGCCCAGGGCTCCCTTCTCGACGTCGAATTCGGATCCTATCCTTTCGTGACTTCTTCCAATACCCTGGCGGCCGGAGTCTGCTCCGGACTTGGAGTAGCCCCCAGCAAGGTCGGCAAGGTATATGGCATATTCAAAGCATACTGCACCCGTGTGGGCAGCGGCCCCTTCCCCACCGAACTCTTCGATGAGACAGGAGAAGAACTCCGCCGCATTGGCCACGAATACGGTGCTACCACAGGGCGTCCCCGCCGTTGCGGCTGGCTGGACATGGTCGCACTCAAATATGCCGTAATGATGAGCGGCGTTACCGACCTCATAATGATGAAATCCGACGTAATGGATGACTTCGACACCGTCAAGGTGGCCACTTCCTATAAGATAAACGGCAAATACACCGATGAATATCCCTACGACGGCGGCACCAACGTCGAGCCTGTCTATACGGAATTCAAGGGATGGAAGACGGATATAACCGGCATACGCAAGTACGAAGACCTCCCCGCCGAAATGAAGGACTATGTGGCCTTCATCGAGAAGGAGACCGGCTGCCCCGTCAGGATAGTCTCCGTCGGCCCCGACCGCAATGCCATAATCTTCAAGGACTAAGGGAATATGGACGCTATTCTGAGTACCGACTTCCGTTTCCCCGGTCAGAAAGGGAAATATGTAGGCAAGGTCCGCGACGTCTATGACCTTGGGGACAAGATAGTGATGGTCGCGACCGACCGCATCTCCGCCTTCGACTGTGTCCTTCCGAAGGGCATTCCCTTCAAAGGGCAGATTCTCAACCAGATTGCAGCTCTTTTCCTGGATGCCACTTCCGACATAGTTCCCAACTGGAAGATATCCGTCCCCGATCCTGCCGTGACCATCGGTCACAAATGCGAGCCCTTCAAAGTGGAGATGGTGATACGCGGATGCCTCTCCGGGCACGCCTGGCGTGAGTACAAGGAGGGCAAAAGGAGCATCTGCGGTGTCCCTATGCCCGAAGGAATGAAGGAAAACGAAAGATTTCCCGAACCTATCATTACCCCTACCACCAAGGCTGATGCCGGCCACGACCTGGACATCTCCCGCGAGGACATCATTGCCAGCGGCCTGGTAAGTGCCGAGGACTATGCCCAGATAGAGAAGTACACCCGTGCGCTCTTCAAGAGGGGCTGTGAGATGGCTGCCTCGCGCGGACTGATACTGGTGGACACCAAGTATGAGTTCGGCAAGAAGGACGGACGCATAATGCTGATGGACGAGGTCCACACCCCCGATTCCTCCCGGTATTTCTATGCCGAGGGATATGAGGAGCGCATAGCCCGCGGAGAGAAGCAGAAACAGCTCTCCAAGGAGTTCGTACGCGAATGGCTTATGGCAGGCGGATTCAGCGGCCAGCAGGGCCAGAGCGTGCCCGAGATGACCCCCGAGGTCGTGGAGGGCATCAGCAAGCGCTATATTGAGCTTTTCGAGCACGTTACGGGCCAGAGCTTCAGCGGCTCGAAGCGTAGCGTAGAAGAAATGGAAAATAACATCAAGGCAGCCCTCTGATATGATTGAAAGGTATTCCCGCCCGCAGATGAGGGCGATCTGGACCGAAGAAAACAAGTTCGACGCCTATCTAAAAGTCGAGATCCTCTCTTGCGAAGCCTGGAGCAAACTAGGTGTCATCCCCGCCGAAGACGTGGAGAAAATCAGGCTCCACGCCCGTTTCGACGTGGACCGCATACACGAGATCGAAGAACAGACCAGGCACGACGTGGTGGCTTTCACCCGCTGCGTCAGCGAGAGCCTCGGCGAGGAGAAGAAGTGGGTCCACTACGGGCTTACTTCCACCGATGTCGTGGATACTGCGAACGGTTATCTGATACGCCAGGCAGACGACATACTCCGCAAGGATATGGAAGCCTTCGTGGAGATCCTCCGCCGCAGGGCCGTGGAATTCAAGGATACTCCCTGCATAGGCAGGACCCACGGCATCCACGCGGATATTACCAGTTTCGGCCTGAAATGGGCTCTCTGGTACGAGGAGATGAAGCGCAATATCGAGCGCTTTGCCCTTGCTTCCAAGGGCGTGGAAGCCGGGAAGATGAGCGGTGCCGTGGGCAACTTCGCCAACATCCCCCCTTCAATCCAGGACTATGTCTGCGAAAAACTTGGAATCGAGAGCGCGAACATATCCACCCAGGTGCTCCAGCGCGACAGGCACGCCTTCTATCTCTCCACCCTCTCGGTCATTGCTTCTACGATCGAGCAGATGGCGATGGAGGTACGCAGCCTGCAGCGCACCGAGGTCCGTGAGGCCGAGGAAGCTTTCCGCAAGGGGCAGAAGGGCTCCAGTGCTATGCCCCACAAGCGCAACCCCATAGGAAGCGAGAATATATGCGGCTGCGCCAGGGTGATGCGCGGGTATATGGCCACTGCCAACGAGAATGTGGCGCTCTGGCACGAGAGGGATATTTCCCACTCCAGCACCGAACGCATCATCCTTCCCGATGCCACGGAGCTGCTGGACTATATGCTGAACCGCTTCGGCAGCATCCTTGACAATCTTGTGGTCTATACCGACAAGATGAAGGAGGATATCTATATCACCAACGGCGTCATCTTCGCACAGAGGGTGATGAACGCACTGATCGGCAAGGGACTTTCCCGGGAACAGGCCTACGATACGGTACAGCCCATAGCTATGAAGGCCTGGAGCGAGCATCTCGACTACAACACCCTCCTCAAGGCCGATGCCGGAGTCAGGGCAAGCCTGAGCGAAGAGGAGATTGACGCTTGTTTTACCCTGGATTATTATTTCAAGAACGTAGATTACATTTTCAAGAGAGTAGGCATTTATGAATAAAGGTTTCAACAACGAGAAATACCTTAAGATCCAGTCCGAACACATCAAGCAGCGCATCGCCACATTCGGGGGCAAGCTATACCTCGAATTCGGCGGCAAACTCTTCGACGACTATCACGCAAGCCGTGTCCTCCCGGGATTCGAGCCGGACAGCAAGCTCAAGATGCTGCTTCAGATGAAGGACGATGCCGAAATCATAATAGTGATCAGCGCCGTTGACATCGAGAAGAACAAGGTCCGCAACGACCTGGGCATCACTTACGATATGGACGTCATCCGTCTCAGGGACGAGTTCATCGGAAAGGGGCTCAGCGTCAACAGCGTCGTCATAACCCACTTCAACGGCCAGTCCAGCGCCGAAGCTTACCGCAAGCGTCTGGAGGCCATGGGTATCAAGGTCTATTATCACCACACCATCGAGGGCTATCCCAACAACGTCGCGCTGATCGATTCCGAAGAAGGCTTCGGCAAGAATGATTATGTCCAGACCGAGAAGCCTCTCATAGTCGTCACTGCCCCCGGACCCGGAAGCGGCAAGATGGCCGTATGCCTCAGCCAGCTCTACCAGGAGAACAAACGCGGAATAAAGGCGGGATACGCCAAGTTCGAAACCTTCCCTATCTGGAATCTCTCGCTCACCCATCCCGTCAACATCGCCTACGAAGCCGCCACGGCCGACCTGAACGATGTCAATATGATCGACCCCTTCCATCTCGACGCTTACGGTGAGACCGCAGTCAACTACAACCGCGACGTGGAGATATTCCCCGTGATGAACGCCCTTTTCGATGACATATACGGCTCCACCCCCTACAAGTCCCCTACTGACATGGGAGTCAATATGGCGGGCTACTGCATCGACGACGACGATGTATGCCGCGATGCATCCAAGCACGAGATAATCCGCCGTTATTATTCGGCTCTCTGCAATTTCGCGGATGGAAAGGCTAGCGAAAGCGAGGTCAACAAGATTGCCCTGCTGATGAAGAGGGCCAATATCACCACTGCCTACAGGCTCTGCACAGTAGCTGCCAAGGAAAGGCTCGAGAAATCAGGCGTCGCCACTGCGGCCATAGAGTTGTGCGACGGCACCATCATCACCGCTCAGACCAGCCCCCTGCTCGGCCCTAGCGCAGCCCTGCTGCTGAATGCACTGAAGCATCTGGCCGGAATTGCTCACAATGTCAAGCTCATTCCCCAGACGATGATAGCGCCTATACAGAAAACTAAGGTGACCTATCTGCACGGGCACAATCCCCGTCTGCACAGCGACGAGGTCCTGGTTGCTATTTCGATGATGAGCCTGATAGACGAGAACTGCAAGCTTGCGCTCGACCAGCTGCCCAAACTCAAGGGCGCCCAGGTACATTCTACGGTAATGCTCAGCGAGGTTGACAGGAAGACTTTCAACAAACTTGGAATAGGTCTGACCTGCGACCCCGTCCGCAAGATCAAGCCTAAAGCCTAGCGGATTATATCCACCCTCCAGGTAATACCCAGCTCGTAATTGTGCCGGTTTCCATCGCTGTCACTGTAATAGACGGCGTGAAGACGCAGATTGTCCCGTCCGAAGGGAAACCATTCCAGGCCGCATCCGGCGTACAGATATTCTGTGCCGGGGGCTATTACCTGGTCGTAGGGGCGGCCTTCAGCATCCACGTTTGCGGCATCGTTCCATTCATAACCGGCTTTTGCGCAGATGTTCCAGTTCCCCACGCTCCATATGAATTTGGAGATAAGCGTCATATCGCTGAACAGGAAAGCTTTCTGGGAGAAACTGCCACGGTTCATAATGTCGACGTCCAGTATGGCATCTCGGAATATGAAGTGGTTGCCAAGGGATATATAGTTGATGAACCTGTGGTTCTGGTCCTCTACCATATTGAAGGACCAGATAGTCTTCCACCATCTCTTGAATTCGCCGGTCCAGGCAAGGTTGTAGGCGTAGATGTCGGATACTCCCAATGAAAGAGGAGAGTTGCAGAACTGCGCCACGACGGCCTGGGTGGGGGTGAAACTGTAAGTGGCCGAGGCCCCGAAGGTGAAACCTTGAAGTATGTTGTTGCAGAACTTGCTGTAGTAATAAACGTCTATGGGCGCTGCATCGTATTCATATCCGCCGATGAGGACGGCGTACTTCCCTACCAGGAAGCTCCACTTTTCGTCCATCTTCCAGTTGACATACATTATGTCGGTGGCATTGAAAGCCGCAGGGGCCTTGCACAGGCTGTGACGTATACGGTAATTGATGTCGGGAGTGATGTGCCCGTGCATATGGAAATTCAGATGCTCCCCGCGTATGCGGCTGTCATAGACTCCGTTTTCAGTCTCCTGATGGAAGGTGGATCTCATATCGAGGAACAGGCTGTCGACCTTGTTCTGGGAGAATGAAGGAAACGCGAACGGCGCAATCAGGAAGAGTAAAAAAAGCTTTCTCATATTTTGCTTAAAAATTGTCACTAAAATAGGCGAATATTTTGATTTGTCAAAGCAATTTGCCAAATTTGAAAAGTAATTGTTAAACATAATGACCAGCATCCTAAAACCTCTCGCAAGCGGTAAGTTCTGGAAGGAACTACTGATAATGACACTTGGAATGTCTTTCGGCGCTGCAGCCGTTTATTATTTCCTTATGCCAAGCAAACTTATCATCGGTAGCATATCCGGTCTTTCCATAGTGCTTTCCGAGGTGTTCGCCGGCTTCGGGATAGCCATTAAGACATCCACGATCATCGTCATAATCAATGCTCTGCTCCTGGTCCTGGCCTGGTTGCTCATAGGCGCTGAATTCGGCCTTAAAACCGTCTATACGGCCCTTATACTCGGTCCGCTCATCGACTTCTGGGAGTTCGTCCTCCCCTACGAAAAGCTCCTGGGCGGCGGAACATCCGTAATGAACGATCCCTGGCTGGACCTCATCTGCTTCGTGCTTATGCTGAGCATATCGCAGGCCATACTCTTCCATATCAACGCTTCCACCGGAGGCCTGGACATACTTGCCAAGATCGTAAACAAATACCTTCATTTCGACATCGGCACATCCGTTACCGTGGCCGGTGCGCTCATTTGCTGCTCCGCCTTTGCCATCAATCCTTTCCGTATGGTCGTAATAGGTCTCATAGGTACCTGGATCAACGGCATTGCTGTGGATTATTTCACCGATACTCTCAACAAACGCAAGAGAGTCTGCATCATTACCGACGACTACGAGCCCATACGCCAGTATATCCTCAATACGCTTATCAGAGGTTGCAGCCTTTATCCTCTCAAGGGAGGCTTCTCCCTCGAAGACAAGGTGGAACTGGTTACGCTCCTCACCCAGGATGAATATGCCAGGCTTTTCAACTATCTTAAGGATAAGGACTTCAAATGCTTCATCACCGTGGGCAACGTAAGCGAAGTCTATGGCACCTGGAATACCAAACGGGGCATACAGAACAACCAGAAAATCAACTGATCATTCTCCCGGCATCGATTTGATGTAGAGGTCGCGCTGAGGGAAGGGAATCTCGATTCCGTGCTCGTTCAGTGCGTTGTAGATGGCCTCTTTGGCCCTCGACGCATAGACGAACTTCTCCTCGACGGACACGAACTGCACTACCTGGAGGTTGACCGAATTGTCCCCGAAGTCCTGGAAACGCACCTGGATGCCGAACTTGGCATCGAGAATCTCCCGACCGTATTTGTCGGTCTTCTGCAGCGGCAGCAGGGATTCGAGTATTACCTTGCGCACTTCCTCCACGTCCACGCCGTATTTTACTCCGACCGTGAAGGACAGCAGTTCGTATGAATGGTTCCTGGTAAGGTTGCGGAAGTTCTTGTTGAAGAGCGTGGAGTTGGGGAAGGCCATTATAGAACCGTCCGCCGCCACTATCTGCGTGGTCTGGTAGGTGATGCTCTCAACCTTGCCGCGGATTCCGTCACATTCTACATAATCCCCCACCCTGAGCCTGCCGGACATCAGCTGGACTCCGTAGAAGAAGTTGTTGAGTATATCCTTCATAGCGAAACCCAGACCTGTAGCCAGGCCTGCGCCTATCACCTTGACGGCTGTCGTAGGGATCTTGAGCAGTATGAACAGGGCTATGATGTAGATTCCCCAGAGGCTGATGGCGATAAGGTTTTCCGCGAGCGTGAAGTTCACCTGATTCTCGTTCAGCACCTTTACGCTGGACTTCTTGAGTATGGAAATGATCTTATAATGCCTGTAGCAGGCCTTGGAAACGTAGTTGATGAACTTGAATATGAAGTAGAGGGAGATAACCATCACCACCTTGTAGAAAGAAAGGCTGATGTAGCCCTCCACGTTCAGGAAAGGATAGCGGAAGAACTGGTTGAATATCCCCGTGAGATCGAATACTCCGGAGGCCATATAGAGGCTCATAGGAATCGAAAGCACGATTGCTACCGGCAGCAGGGCACGGCGTACCAGGGCGTTGGGCCAGGTGACCATTATCAGGTCCTCGTCACTGCGGTGCGGCAGGTCGGGATGCTCCTGTATGTAGTTGCGCTTCTTCGCCTGTATATGATTGTCGTAATAGAGGTTCAGTATGTCATATACTGCGGATACCGTCTGCAGCAGGGTAAGCTGGAAGAACCACCATATAAGCAGCTGGACACCGAGCAGGACGTACCCGTAGAATACTATCAGGGTGCTGCCTACCATCATTATGAAGGAAATCCATCCGTACACCACGTCGCTCTGCGGCAGAGCGTTCTTCTTGCGGAAAACAGCTATGCCCTGCAGTACCGTGAACAGCAGCAGTATGGGCGGGAATATGATGTTGATGAGGCTGTTCGGGATGAATGCGATCCGGAAGCATATGATGAAAAGGCACATCAGCAGGGTGGGCAGATACAGGCCTATCCCCTTGCGTACGCTGTCTTCCTTAACTCTGATGATGAGCGAAACGAAGATGGCTGCCAGCATCCAGGCGAATTCTATCAGGATCTTCGAGGCCATGCTGAAGAAATGCTGCTTCGAGAAGGTGCTGGCCAGGGTTATGCTCAGGGCGAAGATGATGACCGTGAATATAAGGGTGGTGGTGAACTTGTTCTTGAGTATCCTGTCTTTCTTGAAAAGCTTCACTTTGCGGGTGAGGAATCTCACGAGAACCACGCTCACCAGCAGTGAAACCACCATATAGAACAGTACGAATACGCCGAAGCCGACCACCATAGGGCCTCTCCACTGGCTGTGGACGTTATCCTTGTTGGCCAGGCTGTATTTGTCCTTGGCATCGTTTGAAGCCTGATACCAGTAGAAATTGAATCTCTTGAGTATTTCCGAATAGGATGCCTGACCCTCTATGAAAATCTTGTTCTGGACCGTCTTGTAGCGCATCTGGGCATAATCATATGCCGACTTCAGCATATTGGCGGTCTGATTGTAATGGGTGCTGTCTATCACCCAGCGGTTCTTTCTGGCCTTGCTCTGCTCGAGCAGCTTCTCGGCATAGTATATGCAACTGTCGCGGTCCGCCTGCCCCAGAGAATCCAGCTGGAAGGCGTTCTTGCCCGGGCCATACCTGCGCTCCAGGCCGCTGCTGCGGCTGACCCTGACCTTGGCATCGAGGGTGACGACGTTGCCGAGGCTGTCAAGATACTCCACGGTCGTGGAAGGCGGCAGGCTTTTCAGGGCGTGGATGAGCCTGTCGTAACGGTCTATGTCTATGTCGTAGCGCTTGATGATATCATCGTAGGGGCGGCGGCGGGACGTGAACTCGTGGTACTGGCGCGACACCTCGTTCAAGGCGTAGGTCATATCGAAAGTGTAGTCCTGCTTCTGCGAATACAGCATCAGAGAAAGCTCGTTGCTTCTCTGCATCATGCCCACCAGGCTGGTGTGCTGCATCTCGCCCTTGTCTTTCATCTTCCTGGGCATTCTCTTGGGCCTCTTCTGCGACTGGCGGAAGGTGGAGCCAAGTTCGTAGCGGAGCACGGACAGAGTCTGTGCAAGGTCCTTTTCGCTGAGTACGGCATAAGCCGGGATTACCAGCAGCAATGCCAGGACGAAGGCGATGATTCTCTTATTCTTCATAGCGCTATCAAAGGATTTTTTTCACTAAAGGGAACAATTTATATGGCATATAGCGGAATTTCAGGTCTATCCAGGTGGGCGTGCTCAGCACGGCGCGCTCGTGGGTGAAAGCAAGGAAACTCCTTTCGCTATGGTAGGAGCCCATTCCGGAATTGCCAACTCCGCCGAAAGGAATGCTGCTGTTGGCAATGTGCATGATAGTATCGTTGATGCAGGCTCCTCCGGAAGATGTGCGGGCAATCATATCCCATCCGTCGGCCTTCTTTCCGAAATAATAGAATGCAAGGGGTTTCTCGCGGGACAGCACGAAATCCACCACCTCGCTGCGTTCGGAGAATTCCATTATGGGGAAGATGGGCCCGAAGATTTCTTCGGTCATCACCGGGGCGTCGGGGCTGACTCCGTCCAGCAGCGTGGGCTCCATCCAGCGTATGGAGGCATCCGAACGCCCTCCGGCCACCACCTTGCCGTCTTTCAGATATCCGTTCAGCCTTTCGAACGCGGCGTCCCTGACTATGTGCACGAAGCAGTTGCTGTCGTGGGTTCCGTCGGGATAGAGAGCGGAAAGCTCTTCTTTAAAGGCCTCTATGAACTTCTCCTTGATGTCCTTGTGGAGGAAGAGATAGTCGGGCGCTATGCAGGTCTGCCCGCTGTTCAGCGACTTGCCCCAGGCTATCCTGCGGGCTGCGATGCGTATGTCGGCGTCCTTATCTACTATGCAGGGGCTCTTGCCGCCTAGCTCAAGCACCATAGGGGTAAGATACTGAGCCTGGGCCGAGGAAAGTATCTTGGCCGTAGCAGGGCTGCCGGTATAGAACACCAGGTCCCAGCGGGCTTCGAAGAGCGCCTTGTTCACGTCCCTGTTCCCCTGGACTACTGCTATGTATTCTTCGGGGAAAGTATCTTCCACGAAGGCTTGCAGTGCGGCGGATACGGCCGGCACATAGGGCGAGGGCTTGAGCACCGCGGTGCATCCTCCGGCTATCGCTCCCACCAGGGGGTTCAGCAGCAACTGCACGGGATAGTTCCAGGGGGATACTATAAGGCTGCACCCCAGAGGCTCCCTCACTATGTATGAGGCCGAGGGCATAACCACAAGCGAGGAGGCCTTCCGTTTCCTGCGGGCCCATTTCCCGACGTGCTTGCGGGCATCTTTGATTTCGCCGTAAACAAGGCCGATTTCGGTCATATAGGCCTCTTCGTAGCATTTATGCAGATCCTGCCACAGTGCTTCGCAAATGGGCTTCTCCCATTTCCTGAGGCCCTTTTCGAATGCACGCAGCATTTCCTTGCGGAAGCATACATCCTTTGTACGCCCGCTTTTGAAAAAGGCTCTTTGTTTCAGGATTATGTCGTTTATCCTTTCAATTGTAGTGTTTTCCATAATGATCAGTCTTTGGTATATATCGAATGATTTCCTTCTCCATATTCTTCAGCCTCGGTTTTTCCGGGCATATAGACGGATGCGTGGCAGCCCGGCGGCACCAATATGCTGAGAGAGAAACTCCCCTTCCTGCCTTTCTTCCAGCTTACGCGTGCCTTGCCGAAGGGTGTCAGGGTCTCGTAGGATGCGCGGCTGAGGTCGCCCACAGGCGTTGGACGTACTATCATATGCTTGTATCCTGGTTCGGCAGGATCGGGCTGCAGGCCGGCGATGCGGGTGTACATCCAGGTAATTCCGCCTCCGAACATAGGGTGGTTGCGCGATGCATGGCCGTCCCAGTATTCCCACATAGTGGTCGCACCCTGCTCCAGCCACCAGCCGTAGGAAGGCTGGTCTTTCTTGGTCATCGCCTCGTAGGCTAGCTCCTGGAGGCCGTTGTCGCAAAGCACGTCGAAGAATATCTGAGTCCCGAAGATTCCTGTGTTCAGATGGCCTCCGTTGCCCTCTATCTCTTTTCGCAGGGATTCTACGACATCCTGCTTATATTCGTCGGGAACGCCCATATGCAGGGCGAAGACGTTGGAACCGTCATTGTTCCCGTAGGAACGGCGGTCGGGGTCGTAGAAGCAGGTATGGAAGGCTCTGCGCACATCCTCCGCCAACAATGCATAGCGGGCAGCATCTTCCCCCTTGCCAAGGGCGGCCGCTGAAAGCGAAAGATACCTGGCGCATTTCCAGAGGAAGTAGGTATGGACCAGCCTGTCATCCGGGAAGGAGTATGCAGGGCACCATTCGCCGAGATTCATATAATACACAGGCTTTTCCGCATCCCTGGGCAGTTTCATATCCATTATACCCTCCGGGGTACGCCAGCTTTCCATAAATGAGAGCTGGCCCTGCATGGCCTCGTAGTGCTCTTCGAGCACGGATATATCTCCGTAATGCAGGTAGTGCTCCCAGGGGATTATGCACATTGCGGCCCCCCAGGCCACTCCGCCGCCGCATCCGGGATGCCAAGGGGCTCCGTTGGGGACGTATCCCGTGTTCTTGTCCCTGCAGTCGGACATATCCCTGAGCCATTTGCGGTAGAAGTAGTTGGCATCGAAGTTATGCATCATTGCGACGCAGGCCACCTGTCCGTCTCCGGTATAGGCCCCCTTTTCCCTGTGCGGGCAGTCGGAGGCGGTTCCCATATGCAGATTGTCGGTCTGGGTACGCCAGTAGAGGCGGTTGATGGCCTCCAGCATAGGATTCGAGCAGCTGAACTTGCCCGTCGTGCGTATGTCGGTATAGATGGCTTCGGCCTTGATGTTGCGAGCCTTGAGTTTGCCCGGCCATCCCTTCACTATGACCTTGTAGAAACTGTACCAGTTGAAGGATGGAGCATATTCCGCGTTACGGGTTCCGTCGGCGATGTACTTGTATTCTCCGTTCCAGAGACTCTTGGTCCAGGATTTGTCGTCCTCGGGGCTGATGGGATGCAGGACCTCTATCTCGCAGCCCTCAGGCGCGTTGATTCCATAGAGATGTATGCGGCCGGTGATGTATTCGCCGAAATCCACTTCGTAGGAGCCGTCTTCCAGAGGGGTGATGCTCTTGGGGTCAAGGACTTCCATAATCCTGTCTTCCAGGCCATGCTGGCGCTCCAGGCGTCCCAGGGGCGGCCTGCGCAGCGCGGGAACGGTCCATCCTCCCGAATACTTGCGGCGGGCGTCATAGACCTCTCCCTTGTAGATATTGTTGCTGACAATGGGGCCGGGGCGCACCTCCCAGGAACGGTCGGAGACAATAGTTCGCGTGCTGCCGTCCTTCATGGTGAGCTCTATCTGGCAAAGCAGCCTCGGGGAACCGAAAGGATGTATCCATTTCTTCCTGTAGGCGGAATACCAGCCTTCACCGAGTGTGACCCCGATGTCGTTCTCTCCCCTTTCCAGCATATCCGTGACATCGTAGGCAAGGTACATCACGCGGTAGTTGCTGAAATCGTGGTCATCGACCTTGATATTGTAGCTGAAACCCTCCTGACGGGTGCCGTACATGGTCTCATTGGGCGCATAGTAGTCCTTGCCCACCCTTTCGCCATTGATGCTCATCTCGAACATCCCAAGGCCGCAGATGTATGCGGTCGCCTGTCTTACCGGGCCGTCCAGGTTGACTGTCTTGCGGAATTCCGGTGTATGATGGACGGCCTCCACATCGTACTGCTCCCCTTCCCAAGGAGCGCCGATCCATTCGGCTTTCCATTCCGCTATGTCCCCTACGGTCCTTTCGGGTGCGGAGCAGGCGGAAAGCACTGTCAGTATAAGGAGAAGATATCTTTTCATTATTTGATTATGTCTTGTATTACGAGTCCGGCCAGGGTCAGGCCGAAGATTCCGGTAATATGCGAAAGGGTGCCGTTTACTTGGGCTTTCTTGAAAAGTCCCGGATCTTCTTCCGGGGCAGGTGCCTGGCCTTTGTTGGGCAGCACCTCGTCGTCATAGACGCATAGGAAATCCTTGGCTGGAAGGGTGCCTCTCTGACGCAGTCGCTTGCGCAGCATGGAGCCCAGCGGGCATCCGCGTACCTTCCAGAATTCCGCCACCCTTATCTTGCAAGGGTCGGTCTTGAGAGCCGAGCCCATGGAAGAGAAGAATGTAGCGGAGGATGCCGACGCATTGAGTATCAGTGTCATCTTATCCTTCAGGGAATCTATGCAGTCGATCACATAATCGTAGCTGTCAAGATCGAAAGCGCTTGCGGTCTCGGCAGTATAGACCTCGTTGCGGGCGATTATCTCCGCCTCAGGATTGATTTCCAGAAGCCTTTCCCGCATAATATCCACCTTGACCTGACCTATGTTCCCGGACGTGGCCATCAGCTGCCGGTTGACGTTGGAAGGAGAAATAGCATCAGCATCGACCAGTGTAATGTGCCTTACGCCGGAGCGGACCAGCGATTCCACGCACCAGCTGCCTACTCCCCCGATTCCGAAGACTATTACCTTGGCGGTGGATATCTTTTCCATCGCCGAGGCTCCGAGCAGCAGTTCCGTCCTGCTGAACAGGGTAGATTCTTTCTCAGTCATTCCCATTGCGTTCCAGAGGAGTTATGAATGTATGCAGGCTGTCTATGGGAGGAAGGGACGGATAATCCAGACCGTAGGCATCCTTCTGGTAGCGGTAGATCTCTATGTTTCCGGATGCGAGCCAGGTATTGAATCCCCCCGTAAGTCCGGCGTCATAGAGCCCCCTTATCTGGCGTTCGATGAAATTGGCGTCATTGTCTATTCCGTTTCGGTCCACCCAGCGCATCACGTGATAAGCCTGTATCCAGGTACGCACCTTGGCGGGGCTGGCGGTGATTGACTGGCGGCCCTGTACCCTCTTTCCCCAGGCCTTCATTATTTCGTAGGGATGGTTCCAGGGTTTGGAGATGCCGTAGTAGTGGTCGGCGAAGTGGTCCGGGTATGGCATCGCGCAGATTGCATCGGCAATGGTCGAGATTGCGGGCCAATACTGGCCATAGGCTGTTGTATAGCCGGGATTTGCCGATTCTCCGAATACGTCTATCGAAACATAGACGCCCAGCTGGTGCAGCTCGTCGCAGGCATAACGTACGAAGTTCTGTATAGCCTGGACCTTGCTTTCGCCGTAGCGGTTACGGTAGTCCATCTGCTCGTCTATGCTAATCATCTTGTCCGGGAAACGGACATAGTCGAAGTTGATTTCGTTCAGGCCGAACTTGCGCACGGACTCTTTGGCCAGTTCGACGTTGAACTGCCATACATCGCGGCTGAAAGCGCTTGGCCAATAGCTCTTGTTATGCAGGAATGGCTGTCCGGTGGCCTTTTCGCATATGCAGGAGGATGGATGGTCCTTGGCGTAGTAGCTGTCCTTGAAGCAGGTGATGCGCCCAATTACATAGTATCCCTTGGCGTGCAGCTTGTCTATGGCTTCCTTGTAGAGTTTCTCCTTCTCTTTGCCGGCCCATTTGTAGTTGGTAGGAGAATGCTTTTCCATCGCATCCGCCTTGTATCCGGGGCATTCGTTGTCCTTGATGTCGATCACGAAGGCGTTGATCCTGGTGCTGTCGGCAAGGGCTATGAAAGAATCTATGTTCCTGAGTCCTGCAGGGTTTATGGTCAGGTAGAAGGCATTCACGGGATCTGGCATAGGATTGTCGGGGAACACAGGCTTTGCGTAGGGCCTGAATTCGCAGCCGGTCGCTTCCCCGCCCTTGAAGCTGTTCTTGGCCTTGGCGTGCGCCTCGTCGAATTCGCTGAAGCGCTCCGCCGCCTCTTCCTGGGAGAGCACGGTGTATTTGCCGAAAATCCAGCCCTGCTGCTTGCCTGACTGAACTTTATATCGGCTCACGCTGCCATCCTGCTGAATCTTGTCGAAACCAAGTATCTGCAGCTTGCTCCCCTTCCTGGCAAAGCCTGCGATATGCGAACTGAGGGTGTCATCTATTACCGACGCCGAAGTCTGAACATAGAGTTCTGTCTCCTTTACGCATTCGCGCGGCGAGGCAGCGATGGCATCCTCGGCCACATAAAGCTTTTTCTTGCCTGCTTTTACGAGGAAATATTTCACGCCATCCTTCTTCATTGCCCCCTCCGGGCTGACGGTGAACTCTGTCCCCCTTGCCATGGGTGCGTCCGGTACAAGCTCCCCTTTCTTGGGAGAGACGAATGCTGCAACGTCCTTGCCTATGCCGCCAGCATAGGCTGTGTAATCGTCTTTATGGCCGCAGGAGGCCAGTATCAGAAGGATCGAAGCGATGTATGTCAGATGTTTCATCTTCCGTCAGTCGAGATGAAGTTCGTAGCTTGCTATTTCGAATTCTTTGTCGTCTCCCATATGCTTGCCCTGGTCGTCGGAGATCTTGATGACCTTCTCCCAAGGGTCCTTATAGCTCATACGGCAGCGGCTGAGCTTCAT
>JAEEGK010008081.1_pt1 | contig 24929 bp, 16 predicted proteins | sample 8958771 | NCBI WGS metagenome assembly JAEEGK01 (sample SAMN16246547, study PRJNA631951) | gut metagenome | biome: gut microbiome; feature: rumen; material: SC-attached | host: Bos | place: Iran: Karaj | collected 2018-10
GTCCCAGATTTCCTGATTGATATAATCACCCATATAAATCGCCAGATTCTTATTTGAAGCAGCATCAAAGTGGATGCCGTCTGTACCATCGCAGGTTGCGTATTTACCGGCCTCGATGAAGGTGCATCCTTTTGCTTCTGCCACCTCTTTTATGGCTCCCGCCAGACGTCTTGACTTGTTCACCTGGCTCTCGAAGAAGGATGCAAAAAGATTGTCCTCATCGCACTTGGTTGAGATAGGTACAGGGGATGCCAGGAACACTCTTGCCTTCGGATTGGAAGCCCACACAATATCTGCCATGTTGCCCATTCCCTCAGCAATTTTGGTTATAGAGATGTCACGGACTGCCATGATATCGTTATTCCCCAGCAGTATGATGACCCCGTCAAAGTTCTCCTGGCTTATAGCTCTTTCCAGTGCCTGCTTGCCGTTGGTGGGGCTCTTCATGGGTAGGTAATTGAACACTGTGCGGCCGTTTACTCCATTCTCGGTTATCTCAAAGCAGTCAGGTATATACTTTTTAACCACGCATGGCCAGCGGGTCTCCTCATCCAGCCGGCTGCCATCGTGCCAGTCATAACCCCAGGTGCTGGAACTGCCGAAGCACAGTATCTTTTTCTTCTTATCAAATATCTGGAGCCGACTGCCAGTCATGGAGTCGCCGTCAAAGGTAAAGAACCCCGAGAAGCATTTGCCGTCCAAAAGAGCTGGAATCCAAAGCTTGTCATCCTCCCACATCTGGTCATAAGGCATCTTATCAACAGGGCACCAGAATGGATCAGCCTCCTCGGTGGAACGGAGTTCGCCGAAGAATTCATCTGCAGTAAATACATAACCTTTAAGATAGAGGCCATCGGTGAAAGGAAAGTCCAGCACTCCCTTAAGGACAGGATTTACGGGTACAATTCCGGTTTCCTCCATGCATTCACGAACGGCAGCCTGCACAGGGGTTTCGCAAGGCTCAATATGACCGCCTGGGGCATTCACCTTGCCGGCTCCATGTCCAGTCTTCTTGTGGATAAGCAGGACCTCGTCCCCCGACCGTATATATGTTATGACCGCCCTTTCTTCCATATAGACATTATAATCCCTTTTCAATAAAATAAAAATATGGGACTTAATTGCGGTATAGTAGGACTTCCTAACGTAGGAAAATCAACAATATTCTCGGCGGTGACCTCGGCTCCAGCAGAGGCTGCCAATTATCCATTCTGCACCATCGAACCCAATGTGGGTATTGTAAGCGTGCCAGATAAACGTTTGGACAATCTGTCCGCTCTCTTTAAACCTAAGAAGACTGTGCCCGCCATTGTAGAATTTGTAGATATCGCTGGTCTTGTGGGCGGCGCATCGAAGGGCGAAGGTCTGGGCAATAAGTTTCTATCCCATATCCGTCAGGTTGGTGTAATTGCCCATGTTGTGCGCTGCTTTGACGATAAGGACATAATCCATGTAAGTAACAAGGTGGATCCTGCTTCTGACATCGAGACCATTAATATAGAATTGGCACTGGCAGACCTGGAGACAGTGGAGAAGCGAAAGGTCAAGACCGAGAAATTGCTTCATGCAGGTAAGGATGCGGCCAAGGCTGCCCAGGCAGAGCTTGAGGTGCTGGATATGCTCCAGGGTGCTTTAGGCGATGGTAAACCGGCCCGTTCATTGGAGTTCACCGATGACCAGCTTCTTATAGTGAAAGATCTTCAGCTTATCACCATGAAAAAGCAGCTCTATGTCTGCAATGTGGATGAAGAGTCTGCCAAGAATGGCAACCAGTATTCCAAGGTGGTAGAAGAAATTGCAGCAAAGGAAGGCTCTGCCGCTATAATAGTGTGCGGAAAGCTTGAGGCCGAAATTGCAATGCTGGAGACCCAAGAGGAACGCGCAGAATTTCTGGAGATGGCCGGCCTTGAGGAGTCTGGTCTGGTTAGATTGATTCACGCCGCATATAACCTTCTTGGACTTCGCACTTTCTTTACAGCAGGAGAAGATGAGTGCCGCGCCTGGACATTCCATGATGGTGACAAGGCACCCCAGGCTGCAGGTGTAATTCATACCGATTTCGAGAAAGGCTTTATCAAGGCCGAGGTCTACAGCTACGACGATATAATGGAACTGAAGAGCGAACAGCAGATAAAGCTGGCCGGCAAGCTCCGCATCGAGGGCAAGGAGTATGTTGTCCAGGACGGCGATGTCATGCATTTCCGGTTCAACGTATAAAACCATATATCACTAACAAGCCAGCAATAAGACACCTCCGCTTACAGTACCCATTTTCAGCAGAGTGCGTACCCCATAGACAAGCACAACCATACTGCCTTCTTTCCAATATGACAAGTTTGTTACTATGGAGCGCAATGCCTCAGAAGGGTACTGTCGCTGGGGTGTCTTTTGCTGGCTATATAAGCAATTACAAAGTTTTTCAAACTTTTTTCTCCAAAATTGAAGCAATACGCATTTTTTTGCGTTTACTTAGGCAGACTTTTTGATCAAGGAGAAAAAAAATGAAGGATGCAAAAGTAATCACAATTCTATTGTTGGCAGCTTTTCTTGCTGCATGTTCATCGGGGGGCGGTTCTGCAACAACTGATGATAGTCCCATAGCGGTACGGCTGAGCGTGGAGAATCAGGATGCAGACGTAGCTAAAAGTGTTGCCTTTGGTGACAATGTTAATAACCTTAGTTATTATTACACAGCTATACCGCAGTGGGCAGGTGCTGACTATGACACAGTTTCAGGGACAGTGCCCACAATGACAGCATTTACAAATGGTGGCTACCTAGGTACTTTCCAACCTGGTTATTGGCTTTTTACTGTGGAAGTGCGTAATACCGTGGATGATGTGGTTTCTGTGGTATATGCAGGTTCAGCTTATACATCTATTAATGCAAGCAGCTCCTCGGTATCAGTGAATGTTTCAACTGCAGATGGAACAGGGACAGCGGAAATCACCGTGTATGTACCTACCGCCTCTGAGACCGAAACCATGGCCATCAGTTATTCTGGAACTGCCAGTGCCTCTGGTATTTCTGCTGATGCGGTCAGAATCACAGAATCAGGAGCATACCAGTACTACACCAGGTTTTCCAAGGTCATTTCGAATCTTCACTCTGGCGGTTATACATTCCTTCTGGATTACAACGATGGAACAACGCAAAGCAGTTTATCAGGAGGCCTTATCGGAGGAACATCTATAGATGTGAATGTGGCTCCAGGAGCTACCACGACCATCACAGGAACTCTGGAAGGAGGGGTGTTCAGAGAAATAACCCCGACAGTCATCTCCCCTGGGTTTTTGACTCTCAACATGATTCAGGAAGATGATACTTCTGCAGGTTTAATGGGGACTCCCGGGGCGACAGTAGCTCTTGCTGATACAGATACAGCATACAGTGTATTGTGCACTCCTAAAGCTGGAACTGTGATCAATTCATACGAATGGTATCTAAACAGTGTATCCCAGGAAAATGATGACAGCACCTATATATTGAATGTTCCATCTGGGAAATATGTACTTACTTGTGTGGTTACAGGTGCAGCAGGAAACAGGACTGTCACCGCATCTGTAAAAAGCATAGTGCTTGTGCAGTAGGGGAGGTGCAATATGGCTAAAAGAAATATAGCAGTATATAGTCTTATTTTTATGTTTTTGATTGCGCTGATTTTTTCCTGTGGCAATGGCTCTTCGGCTCCTGACGTAGAAAACGAAAACAATGCTCTTTATGTGAGCCTTTCAGTAAGCCTTAGTGAAAATGTACAAAATGTGCTTTCGGTTAATGATGATTGGGGGACCTACGTCTTTAAATATACCGCTACTCCAATGTGGGCAGAAGTAGGCAATGCAGAAATACAGGGTACTGTGGCAGAATTGACAGAGTTTTCCATCGGAAGTCCGTTGCCATGTAAGTTGTCTCCAGGTCTTTGGAAATTCGAAGTCAGGATATATGACGGGGAGGCTCTAATATACATAGGTTCATCTGACACCACATATATCAGCTCTGGAAATACTTCGGTGCAAGTTGCTGTATCAGGTTTAAATATAGGTAGTACATCTGGAGTAGATATAGAAGTTAAAGTGCCTGTTGCCAGGGCTTCTGTCTCCGATACTCTTGCTGTGAGCTGGAGTGGTACAGAATGGGGTAGCACCGAGATACCGTCGGGGACAGATGATGGAGAGGGTTATATTGTTTTCAGAAAGACAATAGAAGGGCTTACCCCTGGTGGGTATACTTTCTTCTATTCCCTGATGCATTTAAATGGTAATTACTCAATTCTTTCGGGTGAAGCCTCTCATCTAAATATAAGCGAGTCTGCAATAGCTTCTGTAAGCGGTATTCTTGATGGATACAGCACTTTGCCCCGGCCTTCGGCCAGAGTGACTTTTGTTGATAACCGTGCGCACTATGCCATAAGTGGCGAAAGCTGGTCAAATATATCTCTTCCTGTTGCAAGAAATATTTATATAGGCGATGCCATAGAGGCTTCAAATGTACCTACTGCGACTGCTACATACACACTCTCTGGCAATTCTTACAGTATTCAATGTGCAAATACACAGTGGTATACAGATGCGGCCTGCACAAAAATATGGAACATGGCTTCGGCCGTGACCCAGGATATGACTCTCTATGCAAGCTGGCATTGCAGCGGAAAAACTATAGAACAGACCTCGACAGGAAAAGAGTTCACATTTACAGTACCTAAGTTCATCACAAGCATATCAGGCTACTGTATCGGAGGTGGTGGGGCATCCCAATATATGGATGCTTCCGTTGATGACAATTACTGTGAGGTAGGTATCTGTTCAGAGGGGGGATGGGGCAGTGCATCAAATGGGACATATACATCATCTCCGGGAGGCAAGACAATAACGCTTTATACAGGGGCCCCAGCAACAGCTAGTTATATCAATGTCTCCGGCAACAGATGGCTTACAGGAGCCGCGGGTAGCTCAGGCGGAGCTGTCAAGTCGCGCTTTAATATTTATGATGCAGACTCATCATATGAGAAGAAAATATGCTCTGTCAGCTCCATCCCATGTATTATACAGCAGTGTGCAAAAAATGGCTCCACTAACCTTGTGAACGGGTATTCAATCCGGGGCAATGTCCGTTTCCAGTTCTATAGGTCAAGCGGCAACTCCAATGCGGGTACTATCAAGTTGAGAATATCAACCAATGGGGGTTCAAGCTGGAATGCCTACGACAAGCAAGTCTGTACTTATTCTTATAATGACGAAAGTGGATCAGTATGGAATCTTTTGTGGGGCATCAGAATGTCATCCAATCCAGTTGGGGCAACCCATGCCTATACTCCAAGCACATATGGTCAGCCGGGTTCTGGCGGTTATGCAGTAAGCTTTGGCAAATCCTATAAGGTGACCCAACAGGCTGGTTATAGGGGACGCTCCTATGTGACCTTGAAATAGGAGGATGAAACATGAATCGCCAGTTTTATCTGTTCTGTCTTTTTTTAACTCTATCTGTCGCTGTTTCAGAAGCCTTCTCAATGGATTTAAGGCAGGCAATAAAACTGGGGGTTAAAAACAATCTTAACCTGACATTTGACCAGGAGGAAAACCGCGTTGCATTTAAGAATCTGCGTATGAAATATCGGGAATATCTTCCATCGGTTAATGTGGGATATTCAGTGAATGATACTGTCACCTACTATGCGGACGATACTCATTCCAGGCAGATAAGCGCCGGAATAAAACAGATGATTTATGATAAAGGAATTCTCAAGGCTTCGATAAAGATTGAAAAAGAACGGCTCGAGCTGGAAGCGAAGAAAAACAACCTGGGCCGTGAGAAATTTATCTATTCAATCATCGATAAATATAAAAATGTTCTGGAACTGGAAAAAGAACTTGAGATAACCAGACAGGCCAAGGATGTGGTGGCTCAGCAGGTGGAGATAGGGCTGATGGAACGAAATATCGGCGAGATAACCCAGTTTGATTATATCGAGCTTGAACTGGCTTTGGCTGATATAGAGATACAAATCTCGCAGATCTCACACAAATTGACTCAGTCATATCTGGATTTTGCGACAGTGATGAATATGAGTCCGGATGAGATACCATCACTCTTGGGGGAACTTAATTATTATTACAATGGGTGTATATCCGGCACAGAAGATTATTATGCAAAGCAGGCTTTGAATAATAGTCTGGAATTGAAAGAGATTGAGTTTTCAATGCACAAGGCGGCTTCGGAATACTCTATCCTTAAGAAAAAATATCTTCCTGAAATATCTGTCTCTTGTAATGCCACTGTTTCAGATAATTCATTTCCATTGTCTGAAAAAAGCTTTTCTGTAGTGCTGAATCTTGACTTTGATACTCCTGGCCTTCCCGGCTCAATAAGTGCAGGCATAGGGAAGAATTCCTCTGATCAGCGGTACCGCACTTTTTCTGCTGATGCAGATATTTTGGGTAACTCTGATTTGCTCTACATCGAAGCCAGCGGGAAGGTGGGATATGACAGGGCTAGATGGAACTGTGATAAATATGCCAGAGAATGCTGCAACCAGGTGGCAGAAAGATACAGAACTATTTCTGTGCTGATGAGGAACATTGATATTGCCCGCAAGAGAATAGAACTTGAAGAGAAAAAAGTCGGCATTGAGGAGCTTAAGGTACAGCTGGGAGAAGAGAAGAGGATTGACTATGTAGAAAGCCAGATAGAGCTGGCCCAGAATAGAATACAGGTTTTCCGAGCGATCTCAGATCTTTATTCTCAGGAGATGGCGCTCATGAATTTATGCGGTCTAGATGGGGCTGCATCAACCGGAAAAAACCTGATACAAGGGAGTGGCCTATGAGAAAAGTCATTATATCGGTATGTCTGCTTTTATATTCAATCTTCATGATTATATCCTGCGAAAAAGAAGAAGAGCAGGTTGTCAGGCCTATTGAGATAAAAGCCGCCGTTGCAGGCAAAGAGATAGCTGCTCCGATAGTGTCGGCCTTCGGTACAGTTGTCTACAAATCGAAAGCTGATGTCTATCCTACTTCCACCTCGAATGTGAAAACTCTTTTGGTGGATAAAGGAAAGCAGGTTAAAAAGGGGGAAGTACTTGCTCTTCTGGATGATGTGAAACTTACTGTACAGCTACGGCAGGCCGAGGCCGATGTACAGTCTAAAAAGGCTATGGTAGCCTTGGCTAAGGCTCGGTTTGAAGAGGGATGCCAGAATGCAAGGAAAACACTTCTTGCCATCAGCAGGGTACAATTTGCGGCAGAACAGAAACAAAAAGAGTATGACAACCTTGTTCGCATATATAACAATAAGCTGAAACTTCATACAATCGGCGGGCTTTCTGACGAGGAGCTCAAGAATGTGAAAATGAACATGGAATCGGCAGAAAATGCTCTTAATCAGGCACTCCTGGAACTGGAGACAGCTCGGATAGGTTTTTCTGATGATGACATTTTGGCTTCTGGACTCGATGTCCCCCATGATGCAGAAGCCAGGGAAGCGCTTTTAGTCCAGATAAACACGGCCACGTTAAAGGCTCAGCTTGAAGCAGCGGAAGCAGATCTTAAGGCGGCCCAGTCCCAAATGGAAACCATAAAAATCTATATTACAGAGACGATTATTAAATCGCCTATCAGCGGAATTGTGGCAGAACGGTATGTTGATATAGGGGAAAAAACCGATCCTGATACTCGGCTTTTTACGTTGTTCTCCACGGAGTCTGTATATGTGTCAGTGATTGTGAATGCCCAGCGTTGCAACAGTATTGCTGTAGGTTCTCCTGCCGAAATCAGAGCTGGAGATGAGTTGTACCGAGGGAAGGTTGAGCAGATTTCTCCTTATGCTGATACCAAGACTGGAGGAAGGATGCTAAAGATTGCTATTGACAACATGGATAAGTCTCTTATTCCAGGACTTTTTGCAGATGTAAGCATCATAATAGGAGATGCCCAGCTCCGGCTTTCAGTACCAAAAGAGGCTGTGATACATCGGCAGGATGATTATAGCGATGCCACAGTTTATCTGATACAGGAAGGGGCCGCATTCAGGAAAAAAATCACAGTGGATTTTATCAAAGGCGACAGGGTTTTTATAAGCGAAGGCATTTCCGCTGGGGATGTGGTTGCAATCTCAAGGCTTGACCATCTATCTGATGGTTGTCAGGTGGTGATAAAATGAGAAAAGTTTTATGTATTCTTAGTATTTTTTTATATAGTTCATGCGGAGTGGTGGATTTGAATCTGTCAGATTCCCTGCGGACTAATCCTTCTGGTTATAATCAGGTTCTTGCTAAAGACGAAGATATATATGTTGATTTTGGTTTCTCCCCAGATCATGCATCGGCACAGGCGGCCTTTGGGGTGCAGGATCATACTGGCCGTGTAGAAGGCACTTTCTCGTGGGAAAAAAGTGTTATGACATTCCACCCGCAACAGAGTTTTTCCGTTGCTCGACGGTATCTGCTTAAGTATGCCGGCCAGGTATTGGATTCTTCTGGCAAGGGAAGAACTTATAATATCTATATTCCATTCTATTATGTAAACAAGCCGGACTCTTCCCTATCTGTTTCAATGGTACCGGCAGATGGTAACGAAATCCAGGGCCAGAAAAAGGTGATATTCACTTTCTCCAAGGGTATGAATATCAATACACTTCTCCGCAGTTTTTCCATTGTCCCTGAAATTGACTGCACAAACGTATGGAACAGCTCTTGTACCCAGCTTACCGTGATTCCTCAAACAGCATGGAAAGATCATACTGTTTACACATTTTCATTCTCTCAGGATTTGTGTTCCAAAGAAGGAATACCTCTTCCCCAGAAAGTAAGCTATGTACTTTATAGCACATCTGGGGCAAAAAATCCTGCAGTACAATCTGCCTGTACCGTGTTGAATGACGGAATAAATTTTCCTGTACTCCTATCGGGTTTAGACGGGATTAAGGGGAACGATGCCATACAGATTGCATTCTCAGAAGAGATGGACAGGGAAAAAACTGAGGATGCCTTATCGGTATTTCCTAGACACAAGGGGCGAACTTATTGGACTTCTGATTCTACTCTTCTTTTTATTCCTGACTCGGATTGGGAGTATGACACAAAATACACTATTATCATTTCCACAATGGCGGAAAGCCGGAAGGGGCTTCCTCTTATAGAAAATTATGAGATCCGTTTTACCCCTGATATCTCTAAATTGGTTCTGGAACGGATTAACGGAAAGGAATCGGATGGTTTTCCTATCTATTCCTATGTGCCAGAGCAGGAAATAGAGATAGATGCTGGACTTAAGGAAGATCCGGAGAATATCTATACCTTTGGATTTGTATTGAACAAGAATCTTTCAACTGCAGCAGAAAAAGAAGCGTTGTTCTCCGGGATAAACTTAAAGCCTTTATTTCCCCCTGGAATCTCAAATCCTAAAGTAATATCTCAATTCTGGACTGGAGATAACCTTGTGCATATTACATATACCGGTTTAATCCCAGATGGAAGCATCTATTCGCTTACTGCAGTCGGCGAAAGAATTACAGTGAGGACAAAATGATTCTGATATTTTTACTTTTTTCATTGCTTACCAGTTCCTGTTCTATTGATGAGTACAGCCATATGAAGGCTCCGAAGGTTTCTTCCTGTTCCCTTGAGGAATCATGCATTCAGGTTGTTTTTTCATCAAAAATGCGGAAAGAGATAACAGAGTCTGCATTCTCTTGCAGCTGTAACAGCGTTCCCGAGGCCGGCACATTTGCTTGGGGAAAAAAGAAAATGTATTTTTATCCCGCTAGCGGAATAAAAAATAAAAGCATATATGAGGTGGAGATAGGGACTAGGGCAGAAGATTCCTATGGGAATTCCCTGAAGGAGGTGTTTAACTGCACTTTGTCAACCGGAGGAGAAAACACCCAATTAGTTATTAAAAAAATAAATATATCAGATGGGGAAGTTGTAACTGATCTTTTTAAGACTATACAAATTGAATTTACAAAACCGGTGGATCCAGCCCTATTTTATCAGAAGTTCAGTATAACTCCGATGATTCATGGCGATATTTCTTTCAAGGATAATGGAAGAAGTATCCTGTTTACACCTTTGGAGAAGATGGAATGGAATACTGTCTATACTTTGGTGATAGGAGAGGAAAAAGTATTATTCTCAACCCCTACTGAAAAAAATGAAGTAATTTCTGAACTTCGTATTAAGAATGGACCTATACTGAAGGAACAGTTTATACAGCGTGGCGTGGAAAAAGATACAGTGCTAATTCTTTCATTCACAGGAAAAGTCAGCGGTAATACAATTGAAACCCCGGTGACAATCTTGCCACCCCAAAGTTATACGCCTGAGTGGAATAACAGTTTTACACAGTGCACAATTACTTTTGACAATCCATTACCTTACAAAACGCTTTTGGAGGTTTCCACATCAGATGAAAAGCGGTATCTGCTCTATGTTGATGGCAATAACTCTGTGCCTCCATCAGTAAATAGCATTAGGTTTTATCAAGATTATAGTTCTGGAGATTATATAACTCTGGAATATGGTTCGGGCATTGTTTTTGAGTCGGGGGAACAGGCCTGTTTTGAGATTGACCTATCAGTGGGAGATTCTTCAGTTTTGTATCCGTCAGATGTGTATGGCGCTGTGGATATTGAGGTGGGCATGGGAAATCTGGTGATTGCCCCCAAACGTTTGGAAACGATAAAGCAGGGTACCAATACTGCCTTGATTAAGGTTTTCTGCACCATCACTGCAGGGACCGTGCAGACGCCTGTCATTATATCGTTAAATGAAACCTTGAAAGATTCCAAGGGCAACACTTTGGAAAATGACTACTGCTTGAGGATAAACGTACTTTGAAAAGATGGAATTTCTGTACACAGCATCCTTTCTCTGTATTGATATCCTGGCTGGGGCTTGCCTTGCTAGGTATATGCAGCCTGTGCAAACTGGAAGTGGGCTTTTATCCGGAGATTTCAATTCCATATGCCACTATAATCACAGAGTATCCAGCCCTACCGGCAGATGAGGTTGAGAAGCTGGTGACAATACCTCTGGAGAACAGCATTTCTGCAGTAAAGAATATCATGCAGATTTCATCTTCATCAAAAAGAGGAGAAAGCATTATACGGCTTGAATTCAACTGGGGTGCTGATATGGCGGTCATAGGAAGCGACATACGAAATAAAATTGATGAAGTGTATCCATTCCTGCCGGAGGCAGCCTCAAGGCCAGTGCTCTCTTTCAAGATGTTCTCTGATTCCATTGCCATGGCTCTTGCAGTATATCCAAAGCCCGGGTTTTCTCTGACCCAGGCATCTTCATTGGTAAAAAAAGAGTTAAAAAGCCGTTTGTTGTCTCTGGATGGAGTTGCTCAGGTTCAGCTTCTGGGATGCACTGAACCTGAGATACAGGTGAACGTGAGTTATCCAGTTCTTCTTTCTGTCCCCTCTTTGGATTTGCAGCATGTGGCATCTGCAATAAAAAGGAGTCTTTTCCGCTATCCCATTGGGAATGTGGAAGAAGGAGAGCACCAATATTCAATGCGTGCAGAAACGGATATCAGGAATCTAGATAATCTTAAGCATATCCCCTTGGATAAAGAGGGGGCTATGACCGTGGCAGATGTGGCGGAGGTTGGGCTTGGAGAGAAAGAGCAGGTTTCATGTTTCCGTTGCAATGGTAAAGAGGGAATAGGCCTCACGGTTATAAAGACAGGAGGAAGCAGTCTTCTTCATACCTGTAAGGAACTGAACAAAACAGTAAATCAGTTATCTCAGATATATGGTTCTCTATTTGATATAGCAATAATAGAGGATAACTCAAAGCCTCTTTATCAGGCTATCATGAGTCTGGTCAGCACCATAGGCGCGGGGATAGTCTGTGCTTGTATTGTCATAATGATTCTTATGCAGAATAGATATATAGCGCTTATAATTATCCTTGCCCTGCCTTTCTCTCTGCTCCCCGTGTTTGTTTTTATGCATTGCTTGGGAATGTCACTGAATATAATCACGCTTTCAGCTCTTGCTGTCGGTTCGGGAATGACCTTTGACAATGCGGTTGTAGTGACTGAACAGCTTATGCGAAAACAGACCTATGTCAGCTGTACCCCCGCGGTCATCAGCTCAACACTAACAACAATCATCATCTTTGTTCCTGTTATTCTTCTTCCTGGAGTAATGGGAAAAATTTTCTCCAGTCTGGCTATCACTGTCATCCTGTATCTTTCCGTCTCCTGTGTCATGTCCCTGACCTTGACGCCTGCTCTTTTTATTCTGATGAAAAAGAGGAAACAATATAACTGGAAAACCTTTATCTTGGAGAAAAAGTACGAACAGTATCTTGGCTTTATGAAATCAAGAAAAAGGACTCTATCTATAATTGTTGCAGCCGTGTTGCTCCCATTATGTCTGATGTTCTTTATTCCATTTAAAATCATACCGGAAATAAAGTCGGATAGCTTGGAAATACAGATTTCTTTCCCATATGGATATCCGTTCTCGGCATATATAGCCTGGGCCAGTGAGATGGAAGATAAAATCAGAAAAAGCAGCCTTTGTTCAGATATCTCTATCCATGGCGGTTATGACCAAGATTCTCAGCAGGATTTTAATACATTCATCTTCCGCATGAGGAGTACGAAAAAGAAAGATCTTATAAGTTTGTTTGACAGTTCTCCTTGGGAATATAAAGTGCAACAGGAGAAGATTTTTCTTTCCAAGCTGGTGGGAAATGACAACCTTTATGCAGTTACCTCCTCAGATAGGGCAACATTAGAAAGGAAAGTGTCAATTATTGAAGAAAAAGCCAGAAAGGATAATGTTTCAACCACTATTATACATGGTGTGATGAATTATCCCGAGTATAGGATTTCGTTGTCAAAGAATATTTATTCTGTGGGGCTGACTCCTGAAGATATTTTCAATACCATTGCTGTTTCTTCAGAAGGAATTGTTGTTTCTCAACTGGAAATGGATGGAGAGCAGGTAGATATCAGGGTGCGGTATGGAAAGGAGTTTGTGGATACCCCAGAGAAGATAGCATCTGTTCAGTTCAAAGAGAAGGACAGAATACTGTTTGCCCAGTCATTTATTCAGTTGAGGAAAGAACAGAATTACTTTGCCCTTGATAGACTGAACCGTCAGAATGCCCTATTTTTGACTTTCTCCCCGGATCGCAATAATGGGTATGGAGCCACAAGAATTTCAGAAACTATGACCAGGGCTCATCAGAAGGAGATTCTTGTTCTTTTCATAGGGGCTCTTGGGTTTATCTGGTTTGTCCTTGCGATTCAGTTTGAGTCATGTATTATTCCGTTATTTATTTTATGTACTGTTCCACTTGGCCTTTCCGGCAGTCTGCTGGCTCTGTTTGTGGCTGGAAAGAGCCTGAATATAAGCTCTGTGTTGGGGCTGATAATCCTTTCAGGGACTGGGGTGAACTCCGGTATTCTTATCCTCTCTGATGTTGTACGGGGAATTTCAGTTGGCCATGCCGCTTTATCCAGGCTCAGAACTGTGTGCCTAACCCTTTTTTCCACAGTCGCTGAACTGCTACCTGTTGCATTGTTCGATTCTAATCCGATTCAGAACAACGCCTCAATCTCGTTACTGGGAGGGCTTGTATTTGGCACAGCCGCTCTGTTTGCCCTTATCCCTGCTTTTATAAAGGAGGATTGCCATGAACAATAACTTTAATGACTTCAGGCTCAAACTTATCTTCCTTGCACTGTGTATACTTATTCTTCTTGCCATAAAAGGCCATATCAAATTGGGATACGCCCCGGAACTTGAAAGAAAAAGTATTGCTGTGGCCTTTGATTATTATGGTGCCTTTGAAAAAGAAGTTGAGGTTCTGGTCTCATGCCTTGAGGAAGCGTTCATGGAAATTCGAGGAATTAAAAGTGTCAGTTCGGTGTCGGAACATGGCAGGGGATTTATTCTATGCCAGTTCTCTGACAAAACCAGCCTGGATGAAGCATATGTACAGATCTCTGACATCTCTGCTCATGTGTGGGTGAATTTTCCGACTGGTGTTAATCGTCCTTCCATAACCAGGAGTTCACGAGAAACATATCCTGTTTATATTGCCTATTTCCCATTGGAAAAGGCAGAGGATGCAGAGCGTATCAAGAAGGTGTACGAGGCGGTTCCTGGAGTAGGGGCGGTGGAACTGGGCGGTCGTACGAAGAAAGAACTGATGGTGGAATTGCATACCGACCGCCTCGCAGGCATGGCGCTGTCCAGCGCAGGGCTGGACAGCAGACTGCGGAGCAGCAACCTTGCACGCAAAGTTGCCATGCCCGGAGGGCAGACCCTGGTGCTTTCTTCCCGTCTCTCTTCGCCCAATGATTATGGCCAGGTGCAGATAGCACCTGATTTAAGGCTTTCTGATGTTGCAGATATTAAGTACATCGACGTGGAAGCCCAAGGTGTTGGTCATATCGACGGGCAATCTATGCTGTTATTTTTTATAATGAAATCAGGAGAAGGAAATATAGTCCGGCTCTGCCGGCAAATTGATCTGGTGACGTCACATTTTGGTGGCAGTCAGTTTTTTAGTCTTGGGTGTAAAATAGAAAAATCGTTCATAAGTTCCTCTATAATTTTCCTTCTCCTGTTTATTTTTTTAGGCCTGGGTTTGTGGCAAAAGACAAGAAATTTTCACCTTGTGGTACAGTTGACCTGCTTTTCCATAATTTCTCTCCTTGTCGCCATCTTTGCTGTCACCATGATAGGTTTTCAGGTGGATATTACAGTGATGGCGGCTCTTTTTTTGATCCTTTGTTTTTCGTTTGGAAGTGGTAGTCAAAAAAGCCATAAATATATACTAAATCAATACGATGAACCGATAAATGTACAGGACATTGCGACATTACGGAGCATCGGAAGAAAGAGCATAAACGATTTCACCAGCGAGGATATTGATAAATCTGGCAAATGGGCTTACAGGTTCTGGCAACAGCTTGGCACTAAGTCTCCATTTTTCAGAAGGTTTTTTGGGGACTGGAGAGCAAATGATATAACGCCAGTTAATGTGGTTGATATATCTGATTTTGATAAAAAAGATTTAGACAAGTATCTGAACACAGAAAAAAGAACCATATCTAATTTAGACACAAAGAATAAAGATGGAAATGGCTGGGGTATAAGAATTTCATCAGATGGAATAAAGAATACAAAACGCCATTCTGGGATGGGGTATCTGTCAGCAAAAGCACTGGTTGAAATAGATGGTCTGATTAAGAATGCAGTGTTCCTTGATACAGAAGTGCATGAAATCCATAAAACAAGTAAGAAAAATGACAATGTTACATTCGACCATAAGTTTTATGCTTTGGGGAAAAGAAGTAACGGAACAGCTTTATACAAGATAACAGTTGAAGAAATATATCAAGATTATTTACATCCAGATGATAAAAGATTTCATAATCTTAAGTATATAGAAAAAATAGCAGGCGTCACCGACAGTCGCACTTCAGACCCAAGTCCTTTTGGCGGCACTGTTATGGCATCTTCACCTGCTACTAAGTATACTGTAGCAGACCTCCACGCACTTGTCAAGAAATATGACAAAGACTTCCATCCTATGCCTCTAATCAGAAAGATTTCTGGTACTACTTTATTTATTACTATTTTCCTTGTCCTTTCCACTCTGATAATCGTGCTCTATTCCCCAGTTCATTTTAAAAAACTGGTTCTGCCTTTTTGCATCGCACTTTCATCTGGACTCTGTACATCAGCTGTTTGTCAATGCTTGATGAAAAAGGGGCCTGCCCTGCAGGGGTGGGTACGCGTTCCTCTCTGGAGTTATTCTCCAATTCTCTTGTTCGTGCTGCTTCTGCTGCCTTTGCCATTTTCTCCCTTTGCTTCCGACATCTCTTTTTCAATGGAATATGAAAGTGGAACCGCATTCCCATTTATCCAGAAAAGTGCTCTTGATATTGAATCCGAGCTCTTGAATTGGAACGCCTTTGACCGGCTGACGCTTCACATAGATCGGGGGAGGGCCACTTTCACTGTTATTGGTGGCAAAAAGCGCGATATTATGGCTAAGATCAGCGAATTATCATCCAAGTATCCTGAGATATTCTTCTATATCCCCGAAAAACACACCCGCCATGCTGTTGATGTGACTGTCTATGGCAATGATGTTAACATAATCGAAAATAATATACTCAAGTTGGCAAAATATGTGAACGAAAATGCAGATAATGTGAATATCATCTATAATTTTAAATCTGATGTGACAAATATTGTACTTGAAATCCCTATAAGGTGTGTATCGGCAGGTCTTTATCCCTACGATGTGTATAAAACTCTCTACTATACTGCATCGGAACCGGTGGTGGATAAATTTTTTGCAGATGGTGTAGAAACTGATGTCAAAATAAGAGGGGAGGAGCGATACCGCATAACCTTGTCAGGGTTGCTGTCTGTTCCTGTCTTATCCCACTCAGGAATAGCAGGATCTGCCGGTGACTATATCAATGTCCGGCGGGAACAGGCTCAGGGGCGCATCTATCATAAAAACAGGATGCGTTGTCTCTCTTTCTCGGTGACAGGGATAAGCAAGGCAGAACTCCGCACTCTTGTGTCAGCTTTCCCATTTTCAGACAGCTGCCACGGTGAAGTTGGCTTATAAGCCCTTTTATAATTATAATTTACTTGTATAACCTTTTTTTTTAGTATATTTTAGAGAAAGTGATTAGAGAGGTATTAACTGTATGAAAAGAAGATTGATAACATCTGCACTTCCTTATGTAAACAATATTCCGCATCTTGGAAACCTTATCCAGATGCTTTCTGGTGATGTATTCGCCCGGTTCTGCCGGCTTCGCGGGTACGACACCCTCTATATCTGCGGCACCGATGAGTACGGTACTGCCACCGAGACCAGAGCTCTTGAGGAGAAGAAGACTCCGCGGGAACTCTGCGACTACTACTTTGCAGAGCACACCAAGATCTACGACTGGTTCCATATCGACTTTGACAAGTTCGGCCGCACCTCCAACGATGAGTGCACCGAAATAACCCAGGGCCTTTTCAACGATTTGGACAAGGCCGGTCTGATTACAGAGCACACTAACAAGCAGCTTTTCTGCCCAAAGTGCAACATGTTCCTCTCCGACCGCTATGTGCGCGGTATCTGCCCTAAGTGCGGCGCTACCGATGCCCGTGGTGACCAGTGCGATGCCTGCGGCTCCCTTCTTGATCCAATTGACCTTAAGGAGCCTAAGTGTGTGACCTGTGGCTCAACACCAGAAGTTCGCGAGACCAAGCACCTCTACATCAATCTCCCCGCTATCAGCAGCAAGCTTGAAGCTTGGATGGACAAAGTGAGCAAGGACGGAAAGTGGTCTGACAACGCAATCAACACAACCAAATCCTGGCTTAAGGCAGGACTCAACGAGCGGGCCATCACTCGTGACCTGAAGTGGGGTATCCCAGTGCCAAAAGCAGGTTATGAGAACAAAGTATTTTACGTATGGTTCAACGCACCTATCGGATATATCTCCATCACAGCCCAGCTGGCAAACGAGCTTAAGAAGGCTGGCAAGCAGAGCTTCGACTGGAAGAGCTGGTGGCTCCCGGAGGAGAGCGAAGAGGCCAAGGGCAAGGAAGATATCGAGCTGTTCCAGTTCATCGGGAAGGACAACATTCCGTTCCACACAGTGATTTTCCCATGTACACTTTTAGGTTCCGGCCATAACTGGACCAAACTGTTCCACATGAGTTCTTCCGAGTACCTTAACTACGAGGACGGCAAGTTCAGCAAGTCCCGCGGTGTAGGTGTGTTCGGTTCCGACGCTATTGCCACTGGCATTCCTGCCGACGCATGGCGGTTCTACATTTTCTACAACAGACCTGAGAAGTCAGACTTCCAGTTCACATGGAAGGATTTCCAGGAAAAGATGAACAGCGAGCTTATCGGAAACCTGGGCAACCTGGTGAACCGCACCCTGCTGTTTGTCAACAAATACTATGATGGCAAAATTCCAGAGGCTCCTGTGGATGAGGAACTGTGGGCCGATATTCATGCACGGGAAGCCAAGATAACCGAGCTTCTTGAGTGGGCCGAGCTTAAAGAGGCATTCCACGAGATGTTTGCCATCTCCGACATCGCCAACAAAGCATTCCAGGCTGCCGAGCCGTGGAAAACACGGAACACCGACCCGGACCGCGCTGCCAAGCTTATCCACAACCTGTGCTATGTAATCAAGGACCTCATGATAATGATGCACCCATATATGCCGCAGTACACACAGAAGGTGATGAGCTACTTTGGCAGCGCGGTCTACGAGAGCCGCGTGGATCTGGGCAGCCGGCCTGGAATGGGCTGGGCCGATGTGGGCAAGACCGAAGGCCTCACTACAGTGGGACCAACCGAAGTCTTCTTTACTCCGATGGACAAGAAGACTATGGAAGCGTTCCGCGACCAGTTCTCAGGCAATCAGAAGGACCGCAAAGAGGCTAAGCCACAGCAGGCCCAGCCGCAGAAACAGCAGCCTAAAAAGAAAGCCCCGGAGCCGGAGGTTCTTCCCGCCGCCGAGCAGCCCGCATACTTTGCAAAGAATATCCGCCTCAAGGTGGCCAAGATTGTCAGCGTTGAGCGCAACCCGGAGAGCGATAAACTCTATATCGAGCATCTGGATGACGGCAGCGGCGAAGACCGCGTAATCCAGAGCGGCTTGGTTCCATACCTGACACCGGAGCAGCTTCTGGGTAAGCACATTATCCTGGCCGACAACCTCAAGCCGCGTAAGATGCGCGGTGTGGAGAGCCGGGGCATGCTTCTTGCCGCCGACTACAAGGATGCAGAAGGCAAGGAATGCGTGGAGGTTCTTTCCGCACCATGGGCAGCCCCTGGCACCAACGTTGTCCTTGAGGGCGATGACGTGAATGCTGTAAAGCCAGACAACATAGATGCAGATATGTTCTTCAGCATCGAGATAAACGTTGTGGACAAGAAGGTGGAGATTGGCGGTAAGAAGCTGGTTGCAGACGGCAAAATTCTTGAGACCGAGTTCACTGTAAACGGCGGAGTACACTGATTTGTCCTGCTCTTTTCTCCAAAGCAACCTGTGGACCCTGTTCAAAGGGTCCTTCGATTGGGAACCCTATACTTTCCACTACGAGGGCAAAACTGTAAATGTTCTCCTGCGCCGGTTCTGCAAAATTTTTTCCCTTGCCTATGTTCCTTATGCGCCCATAGAGCAGCCGGATCTCGAGGAGTTTTCCAAGAAACTTAAGGAAGAACTGCCGAAAGGATGTGTCCTTATCCGCTTTGACCTGCCCTGGTATGTGGAGCAGGAAGGGCAGTGGACAGATGCCCCAAAGTCTTTCCGTAAGGCCTCTATGGATATCCAGCCCCCATCCTCTGTAATCCTGAATATCTCCCGCCCTTTGGATGAGATTCTAAAAGGAATGAAAGACAGAGCCCGCCGCAATGTAAAGACAGCGGAGAAGAGAGGGGTGACTGTAAGCTGTCATGGAGCTGATAAACTGCCTGTATGGTATGAATTGTATAAAGAAACCTCGGAACGGGACCGAATTGCCTCTCGCCCGATAAAATATTATCAGAAGCTTTTTGAGCTGGCAGCAAACCAAAAACGTTTCGATGTCCGCCTTTATCTAGCCTCAATAGAAGATGATGTCTTAGCCGGAATCATAACCATGTTTGACGGAAGGGAAGCTACTTATCTATATGGAGCCTCCTCCAACAGGAAGCGGGAGACCCAGCCGAACTATGCTGTTCAGTGGAGAGCAATCCAGGATGCCAAGGCAGCCGGATGCATGGAATATGATTTCTTCGGAATACCGCCGACAGATGATCCAAATCATCCTATGCACGGACTATATCTGTTCAAGACTGGTTGGGGTGGCACAATAGTCCACCGTCCAGGCTGCTGGGATTACCCATGCCGTCCAGTGCTTTACCGGTTGTCTCGTGTCTACGAATCAATCCGCAAGTGGTACTATAAGGTTTTCAAGAAAAAGAAGCGATCAGGACTCCAATGAGTATTCTGCTTTGACTTTCTTCTCAAGCAGCATATAGGCTCGGTCCACTGCGCCATCAAGAGTCTGGAATCCGGTCTGTCCCTCTACGTAATAGGGGGCAAGCTCAAGAGCTGTCTCGTTGTCCATCAGAACAGCATTCATTGTATATTTGACCATGTGGTTAGGGTTCCCGGGCAACTTATACTCATACATATTTATTGAGCAGACAAGCTCGTACCTTGATTCCTTAGGGGTTGTCCTGAATCCATAGGCCTGCAGCTTCCCGGCAAGGGTCTTCTGAATCTTATTATTCCAGTCGCCGGTTGAGTTCTCTGTATTTATAACAATGTGGATAGGTATCTTCTGTTGCAGCTGTGCCAGTTCTTTCTTCACTTTGGTCGAAGAGATGATCTTATCCTCTACCAGCATGGCATCGGCACTGTTCAGGACAGAGAGAATAGACATATACTCATTCTGCTTTTCTGCCAGATCAAACGCGTTCTTATGGTTCATGCAGGCAGAGAGCGGGCTATCATCATCAGATGTTGATGTCAAGTCCAGTATGTCATCGTGCAGCTTCACTATCTCCCTTGAGTAATAGTTGGCCGCATCATATTTATCAATAAGGGCCAGGGCGTAATATGTCCCGTCCGGTGCATTCCAGGTCAGCTTTATCTCGGCATTTATCAAAGATTTTATATCAGTATGAAGAGAAATGTCCTGATTTATACTTGTTCTCCCTTGGAAATTCTGACCTTGTGCCCCATGGGACTCCGCTAAATTCTTGGATGATTTAGTTTCTGCACTTACGCTCTGACCAAAGATGGAAGCAAGCGCATTGATAGCACTTGCCTCCGCTGATTTTCTATCCTTGCCAGTTCCTACTGCTGTGATATATGATTCCTTATCATATAAGGCGGACGGGTTGTCCACCCACTCCGGAGGAAGCTCTGCAAAACTGTTGGTGCAGACCAGCAGCAGGCATAGACTGGCGGTTAGATAGAAAAGTTTTCTCATGTTATCTTGGACACTCCACTGTAAGAAGGTTAAGCCGATCAGCCTTTACCTCGACAGTCTTTTTGATTGGCTCCTGTCCAGGGAACTTAACAGCCACTTCATATGTGCCTGGATCAAGCTCTATTCCGAGACCCTGTACCTCTGCTGGATAGTAGTGTGCTCCTCTGATGTCTGCATGGTCGTTCATAAGAGCTTCTCTAATTTTGTCTCCAGCACTTGCAATGCTGCCTTCTGCTGCTTTCTTGGCAAGTGGGTTTGCAATGCCATTTGGGTCTGGAAGAAGCAGGTAAGATATATACAGAGGAATAGCTTTAAGTGAAGTTCTGAAAACACTTCTTCGTGCTGCAATATTCTGCTTTCTTGCAATACATTTCTTTGCAATTTCACTTGTATTCTCAATTGTATCAAGGGTGTAGTCAGTTCCATTGACGGTGACAACGCATGGCCCGTTCAGTGTTGTTCTATCCTGCAGTACTGTATAGACAGCCCTGATAGTAGTGAATGCACTTAATTTACCCATGATGGTATCAAAATTTAAATTTGCATTCTTAATCTGATCATTCTCCAGCAGTGTTGATGTAATAAAACCATTCGGTGCGCTTGTTTCCTGTCCGTGCTCTATTTTCTCAGCCATCAGACCAGCAAGAGCCAGTACATTGAGCCGTGCCTTTCCTGCTGGAACAGACTCTTTCTCTACTGCAACAGACTCAGGCATATTCTGTCCTTCATAGCTGTCCTGTCCATATGCTGCAACCATTTCATCGTAGTAATGCTTTCTCTGGTCACCCTCTCTTTCTTCATTATACTTGTTGTAGATGAGTGCCAGGTAGTTTGCCAATGCGGAATTGTGATATACAATATTTGCAGGCTGAGGAAGACCCTTTGTAGTATCTTTTCCCAGATCTCCGGCTTTATTCAATTTCTCAGAGAGGATCTGATTATACTGATCCATTGAAAGGAGCATCTCCTGAATCTTCTTAAGATCCTGGAATGCTGAATCAGCAACGTCTCTGTCTTCAGAACCCAGTTTTGTCACTGCATCAAAAAGGATGGCATAAATATCCTCATAATCATAGGTTACGTATGGCTGTGAATATTCATCTGCAAAGAGTGTTGACACCACAACCTTATCTGCACCAGCATACTTCTCATTAAGCTTGTCCATATCTGCAACAGGACTCAGGTGAGATACAGCGCCTGGAATATCATGTTCATACAGCTTAACCATTCCGGCATCCATGTTGTATACATCATCAGAACCCAGATATGCCTTGGTTGTTTCGTCAGAAAGAAGGGCATAAGCGTCCTCATACTCTCCAGCTATCACGGCCTCATTGATAGGCACAAGATAGTTTCCGGACTTTGCTTCCTTTGATTTTCCAGCCTTCTTCTTTTCCTTTGCCTTCTGCTTGTCAGCTTTCTGCTGCTCTTTAGCTGCCTGTTTGTCAGACTTGGCTACTTTCTCTTCCTTTGCTCCATCTGCTGTCGCACTTTTTTCTGTTGTGCCGCAGGCTGCAAAGAACATTGCACAGAGCACCAAAATGAGTGCCTGTCTCAAAATCTTTTTCATGTGTTTCTCCTTTTATTTTTTTCCAATTACTTTTTTTATCTCTTTATTCTCACCACGCCATATCAGCTCCCCAGTCTCAATATCCACAAGCTGCGCATATACGAAATAGGTACGTAATGATGTTTTGGTGTCGGTGTCCACAATAGATTTTATTGATCCTGTAAGCATAAGGTCCCTGACCAGTTCGTTGGCCACTTCCTTCTGCTGGGACATATCAACCTGCCAGGATTGATCTTCTGCCCGGGCGTTCCTTATCTCTTCCAGATTTCTCTTGTCTGCCTTGAACCGAGCTTTACCCGAATTAAGGATAGCGGTGGTGATTCCCTCTGTAAGTATTGAGGTGTCGATATATTCACTGGTATCGTTCCTGAATGAACCTCCGGTGATGACAGGGCGGCGGCCCAATTCCTCTTTGTACGCCTCAAAACCACCTGAGTTCAGAGCCTGCTCTATAAGGCTCTCGGTGACAATCCGGGCATCGGTGTCGTTCCACTTACCGCTCAAATCCACCTGCTTGTCTGCATCAACCCTGTTCACTTTCTTTGCCAAACAGGGCGATACAGCGATAAACACCAGCAGTAAAATACAAATTATCTTCTTCATTTTACTGTGCTGCTCAGGTCGGTTGTGGAAAGTTCCTTGGCAAGAGCATCTGCCATAGCCTCGGCCTTCTGCTGGTCTGCGGAATCAAGGTCCTTGATGATTGTGTCCAGGTAACTGCTGAGAAGTTTTGCATACAGTTCTTTATCTATGACATAAAGCTGCACTACATTGAATTCGTCTTTGACTGTGTTCTTGGTGTTATCGATGACCCGCTGCTGTGCCCAGAAATCTGTCTTCTTCTGGAAACCGGCAAACTTTGCTTTTGTGCTTGATGCATAGATTGCCTTCTGGGTTTTCTCCTTGTTGGAGAGAACGCCACTGAAGCGCTGCTCAACTATGGTCTGGAGCGAGGATGCAATCTGGTAATTGAACTCTGCATTCTGGAGCCAGCTCTGCACCAGTTCGAGGTTCTCGCCTTTTCCTTCTATTTTAAATACAGTAGCATCCTTGCAGTTGAACTTTTCCTTGAATGCATCATAGTCATCCTGAAGGACATCCATGAACCAGTCGGGCATCGGTGCTCCGAAAGCCTTGTTCTTATAATCTATAATCACAGTCTGAGGAATGGCTGGATTTGGAGCAGACTGTACTGCTGCCGCAGGTGCAGTTTCAGCTGGAGCCGGTTCCTGTGCTTTAGCTTTTGATGTTGTACCGCAGCTGGCAAGGGCAAAAATCAACAGGCACAGCACGGCAATTGAAGTAATCTTTTTCATAATAGCCTCCTTTTTATACGCTAATTGAAGTATTAGAGAAATAAAATACTACTATTTTAGCGTATTGTCAACAGTTTTTTTACGCTTTTTGGAGTATAGTCTATGTATGGAGTCAAATTTCAGGAAAAACCTGAGAGATTTACTTGATTATCAGTGCATTTCTGTCAAGGAGCTGGCAGAGATGACAAAAATCCCCAAAAGAACCTTGGAGAACTATCTGAGCAGCCGCGCCTCCATGCCGCCCGCCGACTATGCCCACCGGATAGCTCGGGCCCTCCATGTCACTGTGGAGTATCTCTTCTCTGATGAAGATGGCCGGGTAGACAGTTCGATTCCAAAGGAATATGGCATGGTCCTGAATGAGCTCAAGAATCTTCCTTCCTCTGACATCAAGATGATCCTGGATATTGTCCAGTCCGTGATTAAAAACAAGAAAGCAAAAGACTGAAACCCAGCTATAAGTTTCTTTGCCAATAACGATGAGAAAATATCATAAAAATTTTGTGCACAAAACGCTCATTTTGTACGTATATAAGTGAGGGGTGAAAAAGAAAAATAAAAAACACCCCTCAAAAGCAATCATTTCTTTATAAAATAACAAAATATCTCATTTTTGCATCTCTTGATTTTTTACCAAAACTGACTCGCATCCGATCAAAAAAAGTGAAAAAACAGTCGATCTGACAGCTGGTCAGAACAGGCCAAAAAAAAGTCGATATTATGAAAAATGATACTAATCATAATGAGGCATTATAGAAAGTTGTCAAAAATAACCTCGGGTTATTAAAAATTTATTTTTTGTTATGCGTTTTAGGTGGTCAAAACTGCCTTATATAGTGTCATTTATATCCTCTATTTTTTGAAGGACAGCAAACCAAGCATCTCAATTATTTATCTCAAAGCATTTCCTTATGACATAATAAAATAAAAACTTTTTACTCTTTCTTGCAACTTTTTTGAGATAAACACCCTCAAATTTCCCCTATATAAGTGAACTTTTTTTGAAAGGAGAATAAAGATGAAAATGGTTTTTGAAGAAATATGGACAG
>JAEEGK010008089.1_pt1 | contig 24911 bp, 24 predicted proteins | sample 8958771 | NCBI WGS metagenome assembly JAEEGK01 (sample SAMN16246547, study PRJNA631951) | gut metagenome | biome: gut microbiome; feature: rumen; material: SC-attached | host: Bos | place: Iran: Karaj | collected 2018-10
GCCTGCACGCTGTAATCCAGGGGCGGTGGTCCGTCTCCCCAGCGGTGGGAGGCGAAGAAGAGGGCCATGGCATAGTATTCTTCCCCGTCCGGCGCCGGTCCCTCCGCCCGATGGCTCCCGTCCAGATTGCAGCTCCAGGCAAAATAATCCCGATAAGGCCCGTCCCCATGGCGCATATAGCGGAGGCTCCACCGCCATACCTTGTCGAAAACGGCCTTGTCGTCCATTTGCACCGCCATCATCATGGCATAGGACATGCCCTCCGTCCGGGCGTCGTCATTCCCCGTATCGGTGAAATAAGCAGCGTCCGGGTCCGTCTCTCCGTATATGCGGTGTTTTCCGTTAATAAGTTCCTGCCAGGCTTCCCGGACACGGGCGTCGATCTCTTGCCTTCCGAATCCGGCTTCTTCAAACAGATTGGGATAGACTCTCTTATCCATTTCAGCAAATCTCCCAAATAAAGGCTGCGCTGTCGCTCAGCTCGATCTCTTCCGGGGACATCTCCGCGCGGAAGGCATTTTTCATCATCGGCATGACAAGCCGGTCCGCAGTGACGGCAGTACGGGAATAGGCCGGCGTCTCGCTCCAGTTATACTCGATGCGCTGCAGCTCCCCCAGGTGCACGTTGGAAGCCGCGCAGAGCACTTCCGCCTTTCCCCGGGCGTTGTCCGCCGCCGCTTTCAGGAGATGGCTTTTGACTGCTTCCGGCTCCTTTACCGTGAAGCTGATGTTCATTTCCGGCGCCCCCCGGCAGGAACCGATGGTGCTGATGGTCTCCCCCAGCTTCTGCATTTCCAAATCGAAAGAGAGCTTCAGACTCGTATGGCACACATACCCGTCAAAGACCTGGACATAGTTTCCCTTATCGTTCTGCTCGCTGCGGTAATCCGCCCGAACATGGAAGCCCGTCGTCTTCAGTTCGTCTTTCCCAAAGCCGACCTCCGTGAGCGCTTTTGTCAGTTCGTCGATCCGCTCCGAGGAGAGGGACATTGCCCGATCATAAACCTCGTCCTTAGCCTCCAGCTCCAATCCGATCACCACATAATCCGGCTTCACGCGCAGACTGCCCACGCCCTTGACCGCAATCGTTCTGCTCATATCCTTTCTCCCTTTCTCCGGTTCCTTCAGGAATGTTTCTGCCGCTTATTCTCCAGTTCATCCCAGGCAGCTTCCCGGGCTGCGTCGTCCTTGCGGTGGCTGAAATAAGCTGCCATCAGCAGCACAGCAGCCAGGAACGACGCGATGCTGAAAAACAGCGCGGTGATCGCGGTCCCCAGGTCCCGCTGTCGAAGAAGGATAAACGCAGCGAGGAGACAAACAAAAAGGATGGCGAACAAAACGGTCATGAAAAGCACAGGGCCTTTTCCCAGCACCATGATGGACTTTCTCTTCTTTTTCACTCTCCGGCCTCCCTTCCCGGCCGTAAAAACGGCAGGCGATTCACTTTTGATATGATTTTAACACAAAGGATTGCGAGCCGCAACCGAAAGCGGCCAAAATGCAGGGAGTGCATACCTTTTCTTTCCGAATCTCATAAGGAATCTTTTATAGCTTTTAGCAGTCAACCCATTGATTTGAAGCGGGTTGACATTTATAATATTTGGTGGAATATAGTGTGCATTTTTCCATCCATATTGTAGCAGTTGAACAAATTTAAATAAATATGAAAGGAAGCAAGAATCATGGCAGTATTTGAATTCAGCTTTTTCTCCAGCAGCATGCACCGGAACACCGAGGTCACTGCCTGCATCCCCGCCGGCGGACCCATGTTCCCCGGAACGCCTCCGGCGCCCAAGACGCCGCTGCGTCTCCTTATTCTTCTCCATGGTTATTCCGGCTCCCATGCCGACTGGGTCAGAGGCAGCAGCATCGACCAGCTGGCCACCATGCACCACATGGCAGTTTTCTGCCCCTCCGGTGAGAACAGCTTCTACATCGACGATCCCTCCCGCGACGCCATGTATGAGCAGTTCATCTGCCGCGAGCTGCCCAAATTCGCCCGGGAAGTCTTCCATATCTCCGACAAGGTTGAGGACACCTTCATCGGCGGTCTCTCCATGGGCGGATACGGCGCCATCCGCAACGGCCTGAAGAATCCCGACGTTTTCGGCGGCATTCTGGCCTTCTCCTCTGCCCTCATCACCGACGGCATCTCCAAGATGCCCGACGATCCGCAGCCCGCTCCTCCGGGACAGGGCGGAGGCGGCATGGGCATGTCCATCGGCTACTTCATCCACACCTTCGGCAAGCCCAGCAAGATCCTGGGCAGCGACGTGGATCCCAAGGCCCTTGCCAAAAAGCTGATGGACTCCGACGGCGTGAAGCCCAAGCTGTACATGGCCTGCGGCTCCGAGGACTTCCTGATCGAGCCCAACCGGGACCTGCACAAGTACTTCGAGGAAGTCGGCTATCCCCACTACTATGTGGAGGGTCACGGCACCCACAGCTGGGAGTATTGGAACAAGCACATCACCGATTCCCTCAACTGGCTCGACGGCAAGCTGGAAGAGGCCAAGGAAGGCTGAGAAGGGTATTGACGGACGATGAGTTATGAACCGCTTTTTACTCCGCTGAAAATCGGCGGCGTCACCATCAAAAACCGCATCATCATGTGCGCTATGGGCGGCACCAGCCCCGTTGGATTTGACGGCAAATTCGTGGAAAAGACCCGGCCATATTTTCTGGCCCGGGCCAAGGCCAATGTGGGACTGATGATCCCCGGCGTCACCTCCGTGGGCAGCCGCGGCCGCTGGCTTTATGAGAGCGAAGACCTGTTCATGGGACCCCTGAAAAGCCTGATGGAGGAGATCCACGCCTACGGCAGCAAATTCTTCCTGCAGCTGGGCGCCGGATTCGGCCGCTCCCAGATGGTGTTCCCCGGCATGGACAAAATGCCGCAGGAGATGCTGAATGCCAGCATGGTCGCCCCTTCCGACGGACTGCCCAACGTGTGGGACCCCAACATCAAGCACCGGGGCCTCACCCGCGAGGAGATCTACGACATCATAGACGCTTACGGGAAAGCGGCTGCGCTGTGCAAGAAGGCGGGGATCGACGGTGTGGAGATCCATGCCGTCCACGAAGGTTATCTGCTGGACCAGTTCGCCATGGCCAACATGAACCATCGGACGGACGAATTCGGCGGCAGCCTGGAAAACCGGCTGCGTTTTGCCTGCGAGATCATCAAGAGCATCAAGGCTGCCTGCGGGCCGGATTATCCGGTCTCCGTGCGTTACAGCGTCGCCAGCAAGATCCGCAATTTCAACGAAGGCGCGCTTCCCGGCGAAAACTATGTGGAATTCGGGCGGTCCATGGAGGAGAGCCCCTCCGCCGCGCGGCTGCTGGAGGCTGCCGGGGCTGACCTGCTGAACGCTGACAACGGCTCCTATGACTCCTGGTACTGGGCCCATCCGCCGGTCTACATGCCCATGGCCTGCAACCTGCCGGAAGTCACCTATCTGAAGAATTTCGTAAAAATCCCCGTGGCCTGCGCCGGGCGCATGCACGACCCCGAGATCGACGCCAAGGCCATCGAAGCCGGTCAGATCGACGCGGTGGGCGTCGCCCGCCAGCTGCTCTGCGATCCCCAGTGGTGTGACAAGATCCGCGCTGGGAAGCTGGAGGACGTGCGTCCCTGCATCGCCTGTCACAACGGCTGCTTTGCCATCAGCCACTTCAAGGGCACGCCCACCGGCTTCGGCAGGATGGGCGAATGTGCGCTGAACCCCGCCACCATGAATGAAGAGGCCATGGAGCTGAAACCGGCAGAGACGGTGAAGAAGGTGGCCGTGGTCGGCGGCGGCATCGGCGGCATGGAGGCTGCCCGTCTGCTCAAGATGCGGGGTCATCAGGTGACCCTGTATGAAAAGAGCGGCGAGCTGGGCGGCGCTTTCATCGCTGCGGCGGCCCCCTCCTTCAAGGAACAGGACAAAAAGCTGCTGCTCTGGTATAAGCACGAGCTGAAAAAGCTGGATGTGGACGTCCGCCTCAATACAGCTGTCGATCCTGCCGGGATCGACGAACTGGGCGCAGACGCGGTCATCATCGCCACGGGCGCGCAGCCCAGGAAGCTGCCGATCCCCGGCTTTGACGCTCCCAACGTCATTGAAGCCATCGACTATCTTCGGGACCGGAAACAGGCCGGTGAAAACGTCGTCATCATCGGCGGCGGTCTTACCGGCTGCGAGATCGCCTATGACCTGGCATTGAAGGGAAAGAAACCCGTCATCGTGGAGATGCAGGACGACATCCTGAAGGTCCCCGGTCTCAGCGCCGCCAACTCCAATATGCTGCGGGAGATCATCCGCTATTACGAGATCCCGGTGCGTATCTCCTCCTCCCTGAAGGAGATCACCCCCACGGGCGTCGTTCTTTCGGAGGAAGGCGGAGAAGTCAGCCTGGATGCGGACAGCGTGATCCTCTCGGTGGGTTATGTGCCGGAAATGAAGTTCAACGCCGAAGACCCCAGGGTCAAAGTGATCGGAGACGCGGCAAAGGTGGGCAATCTCCTGAGCGTTATCCGCCAGGCCTATGCCGCCGCCTACGAAATCTGATATAAGGAGCGTGCTGAAATGGGTAAAATCAACCTGACTCCCGGAACGCCGTTTGAGGGGAAGATGACCTTCCCCCCTCCTGCCGGCGTGATCCTGAACAACACGAACTCCAATACCACTATCCCGCCCCATCAGCCGGTGCTCTGCAAAGGTATCCTGGCTGACGGGAAAGAGGACAGCTGGCTGGAATATGTCCCCGAAGAGCTTCCTGCCGGGAAGAAACCTCCCCTGATCATTTCCTGCCACGGCGGCGGCGCCAGCGCGGACCTGCAATTCAATGAGAACTCCTGGTGGTGCGTCTGCGAGGCGGAAGGGGCCATCGCCGTCTTCCCCAACGCCGGCGGCAAAACCCGCGCCTGGCTCAGCGAGGATCCCCCCGAGGAGCCCGCGCAGCCCGGTCCCCGTGCCGGCGGTCTGATGGACGCCTTTGCCGGGTCGCCGGACGGCCGCGCCAGCGAGGAAAACCATCATATCAAGTTCCTGAAAGCCCTCATCGAAGAGATGAAGAGAAAATATAACATCGACGAAGGCCGGGTCTACATGCAGGGCATGTCCATGGGCGACATCATGACCATGATGTTCTCCCGCGTCTGCGGCCATCTGCTGGCCGCCGCCGACTGCACGGCCGGTCCATCCCCCGAGGTGGCTCTGTTCAACGAGGACGGCAGTCTGAAGGGCTATGACTGCCCGGTGCCCATGTATCAGTCCCGGGGCGAGCTGGACAACATCGTCGTCGGCAAGCGTCCCGGCAAGGAGGACACCACCCGGCAGGACGTGAACGCCGGAAACCGGGAATTCTGGCTGCGGGTCAACGAGTGCGACGATCTGCCCCGCCTGGCCATCCGGGGAGTCAACAATTTTGCCTTCTACACCGGAAAGAAAGCCAACCTTGTCTACCGGGACGTGAAGCACCGGGGCCACGGCCAGACCCTGGACGATTCCTTCTGGGCCTGGGAAACTCTGTTCAAGTACTGCCGCCGCAACCCCGACGGCAGCGTCACCTGCTATGACTCCGATTTCACCTCCACCGGCGACAAAACCGCCGTGGCCATCTGCGACGGCGCGCAGTATGCCTATGTGCGAAACCGCAAGGTCAAGTTGGAGGCCCCCGTCTTTTCCGAAGCCTTGACGAATATGGACTTCGCCACCAGGCAGCAGGTGGAGGTCAAGCGTGACCTTTACGTGCCTGTCAGTGCCCTGAGCCAGTTCTTCGGCGCAGAGGTGGAGCTCATCAAGGACGGTAAGGGCGCCATCATCCGCACCAAGGAAGAGGAGTTCGAGATCGTATCCGAAAGCGTGGCCTGCCTCCACGGCGGCTTCCTGGAAGCCATGTTCATGCCCGCCCGGATCAGGGACGGCGTCCTGTTCGTGCCCCTGCGCTGGTTTGCGGAGGTCATTTTCCGCCGCTTCGTCACCGAATGTGACGGCGCGCTCTACTTCTCCGGTCATTACGGCGAGATGAGCAAGGATATGGCCTATCTCATCAAGGAGATCCTGGCCTGACGCATCGCAAAACCGCGGCCGGCTGGCCTATGCAGGTCAGCCGGCCCCTTACGAATCCGACATTTTGTTAACAGAAAGGAGTTCTTTGCATGCTGGAAGCGAAAAACTATATTTCCCTCTCTGACGCGCCCTTTTCCCGTCGCGGTTCCTACCTGGGCTTCTTCATGGACCCCAACGGCGTGGAGCTCTTCGGCAAACCCAAGCTCTATATCAGCAATGTCCGGGGCAACGGTCCCTACCGTCAGATCCAGGCGCAGATCATTCAGGATGGGCATCCCCTGCCCACGGTGATCTCCACCACGGAGAGCGAAGTCATCCTGGAAAGCACGGCTGGTTCCTTCCGCTTCTGCATCGGCGAGCGGAAGTTCATCCGCATCAAGGGCACCGATGGGCTGACCCTGCGGCTGACGCCCAAAGTCGGCGGCTTCGGCGGCCTGGTCATGGACATGAAGGACGGCACCTGGCAGTTCAGCTTCAACACCACCACGGCGCTGCTGATCCCCTTCACTGGGAAGCTGGAGGGCCGGGCCGCCATGAGCGGAAGCCTGGCAGGCGCGCTCTCCGCCAGCTTCGACATTGCCCCTGACGAAAACGGCGTTGTAGATGTGGGCATCGAAGAATACTTTATCCCCGACGCGGTCCACCGTCCGCTGGAGGAGTATCCCTCCTATGAGGATTGTGTGCGCAGCTATCAGGAGGAGTTCGACGCCTTCTGCGAGGAAGTCTGCCCCAACATTCCGGAGCCCTGGGAGGAGATGCGCCGGAAGGCCCTTTGGATCATCTTCGGCCTGATGGTGGAGCCCGACGGCGGCGAGACCATCTTCAAGCACAGCATGATCAAGATGCTCCACGGCACCTTCGAACATGTTTCCGGCTGGCAGCAGGCCATGCATATCATCTGCCTCAGCGAGCATGCGCCGAAGCTCTGCTGGACCATCCTCCGCGGCCTCTTTGATTATCAGGACGCCAACGGGCGCATTGCGGACATCATCATGGACGCAAACTGGGCCCGCAACGCCCTCAAGCCCCCCATCCAGGGCATCGCCCTCCACTGGCTGCTGGATAACGATCCCAAGCTCTCCGCCGTTTCCCGGGAGGACGCCATACACATCTACAAGGGCATGGTTCGCTGGAGCGAATATTTCTTCACCTGCCGCGATCTGAACCGGGACGGCATCATGGAGAATGCCGGCGCCATGGAGACCGGCTGGGAGGATGCGCCTTACTTCAATGTGGGCTTCCCCCTCGCTTCTCCCGATATGAACGCCTATCTTGCCATCCAGCTGGAGGCCCAGGCTCGTCTGGGCCGCCTGCTGGGTCAGGATGAGGCCGAATGTGCCGCTTTCGAGGCCCAGTCCAAAGCCCTCATCGAGCGGATCATCAAGAATTGCTGGGACGGCGAAAAGTGGTACGCCTACAACTCCGAGACCGGCAAGCGCTCCAATACCAATACCATCAGCCTCATGGGCGCGCTGATCCTGGGCAAGCGTCTGCCGGAGGACATCATGGAAAAGACCATCCGGCGGCTCATGGAAAAGGATAAGTATCTGACGCCCTTCGGCTTCGCTTCCGAAGCGGTGGACAGCCCCTATTTCAACCATGCCTTCGCCCAGGGCAGCATCATTCCACCCGCCCAGCTCATTTTCTGCCTGGCGCTGGAAGCCTGCGGGCGCTTCGATTTGGCCCGGGAGGCTGGGCTTCGCTATATCCTGAACCTGAAGGAGAACGGCCTGTTCCATACCCACAATGCCCTCACCGGCAAGCCGGAACGGGGCATGGTGGCCCTGGATGAAAAGTTCCTCTTCTGGTCCGCCTGGTCCTCCTCCATCTACCTGTTTATGGCAAAGCGCTACGGAACCACCTGATAAAGATCGGGAGCATCGCAAAGGCGATGCTCCCTTTTCCCTCTACTTGTGAAACGCGGCGATCACCGCTTCCATGACGGCGCTCCGAAGTCCGCCCTTTTCCAGGGCGCGCACGCCCTGGATGGTGGTCCCGCCCGGAGAACACACCTCGTCCTTGAGTTGGGCGGGGTGTTTTCCCGTCTCCAGCATCAGCTTCGCGGAGCCGGACAGCGTTGCCGCCGCCAGCTCCAGCGCCAAGACCCGGGGCAGCCCGCAGGCCACGCCGCCGTCTGCCAGCGCCTCAATAAAGAGATCCGCAAAGGCTGGGCCGCAGCCGGAGATGCAGGCGCCGGCGTCCATCAGCCGCTCCTCGATGGGGACGAATCGCCCGGCGGCAGACATGGCCTCCAGGAGGCGCTTCTCCATCTCCTCCGTCACTTCTTCGCTTCGGCAATAGAGGATGATCCCTTCTCCGACAGCTACCGGCGTATTGGGCATGATACGGATCACGGGGATATCCGCTCCCAGCAGCTCCTTGAGCCGGGCAATGGAGGTCACGGCAGCCATGCTCACGACCACCGTCTGCCGGTTCTGCCTTGCAAGCACTTCCCGCAGCTCCGGCGCCACATCCGGAAGCATCTGCGGCTTCACGCCCAAAAACAGGTAATCTCCCCCGGCAGCGCCGACGTTGTCCGTCACTTCGCCGCCGATCCCGGCGGCCAGTTTTTCCGCCTTCGCCCTGGTGCGGTTCGCCAGGAGCAGGCGGTTCGTTTCCTTCTTCGCGGCGGCTGCGGCCAGGGCAGAGCCCATATTCCCCGTCCCGATAAATCCCAGAGTCAACATACTGATTTCCTCGCTTATTTTACAAGTTCTTCTCCCATCTGAAATGCTCTGCGGCAATCCTCCGGGAAAACCTTTTCGTGCTTTTCCTGACGGCGGGGCACGTCGAACATGTCCCCCACATAGAGATCATAGTTGTCGAATTGAAGGGTCTCCGTTGCGCACACGACCTTCGTTTCCCCGAAGAAGCGCTCAAAAGTGCCCTTATGACCGGCGATCAGGCTGTCGTAGAAGTGTTCATCGGGGCAGTTCATCGTATAGATCAGGCCGACCTTCACCTTTTTATCATAGGCACAGGCCCCGTCCCGCCGGTACATAAGTCCCGGGAACCAAAGCCGCTCGAAAAGATTGCGGACCATGCCCGGCACATCCCCGAAATAGACGGGGGCGGAAATGATCACGGCGTCCGCTTCCAGGATGCGATTCAGGATGTCGGTCAGATCGTCCCGGACGGCGCAGCGGCCAAAGCTCTTGCCGCCGATGCGCTTACAGGCAAAGCAGCTGCGGCAGCCGGTGGCATTCAGGTCGATCAGATGGATGAGCTCCGTTTCCGCACCAGCGGCCGCTGCGCCTTTCAGCGCATGCTCCAGCATCTGGGCGGAGTTCCAATTCTTCCGGGGACTCCCGTTCAGGCCGATAACTTTCATGATCGTGCTCCTTTCGATTCTTTTTGACCATTATACCCGGTTCAAGAGAAAATGCAAGAGCCGCCGTTCGGCAGAGCGACGGTCCCGCGCTTTTATATCTTGCAAGCGATATGGATCTGTGTTATCATATTCATTGTGAACGGTCCATACCGTTTTGAATCTGTAATTTCATTATAGGAGGTACCTATCATGCAGGAAGTATATGATTTTCTGAAAAAGGCCGGCACCTACTATCTGGCCACCGTGGAGGGCGATCAGCCCCGCGTGCGTCCCTTCGGAACCGTGAACATTTTCGACGGCAAGCTCTATATCCAGACCGGCAAGATCAAGCCCTGCTCCAAGCAGATGGCTGCCAACCCCAAGATCGAGATCTGCGCCTTTGCGGGCGGCGAATGGGTCCGCGTGGCTGCCAAGGCCATCAACGACGACCGGATCGAAGCCAAGCAGTCCATGCTGGACGCTTATCCCAACCTGCAGAATATGTACAAGGCGGATGACGACAACACCCAGGTCCTCTACCTGAAGGATGCCACCGCCACCTTCTCTTCCTTCGGCGGCCCCGCCCGCGTCGTGAAGTTCTGAGCCCTCCGCGAAGTCAAACAGGATCGTCCCTTCGGGCGATCCTGTTTCTTTATTATTCCGCCTGTTTCCGTGCTTCCTTCCCGGCCAAGGCGCGGCGCAGCGCCCACAGGCCCAGGGAAATGAGGAAAGTCGCAGCCAGCATCAGAACGCTGCTGAGCTTCCAGTGTCCGCCCATATTGAACCCATAGAAATCCATCCACCGCTTTTGGATCACTACCATGATCATGTAAACGATTCCGTAAAGGATCGTGGGAATCAGGCCGAGGAACACGCTGCGGAAGCGGATCGCAGGCTGTGTTTCCAGAAAACAGAAGCCGATCATGGCCAGCAGCGGCGTCAGAAGGTGCATATACAGGTTTACGCCGACGATCATGCTTTTATAGCCATATAGTGTGCCTAGGAAGCAGAACACCGTGAAGAAAGTGACGCCGACGGCAGTCGTACCCACGAGCTTCAGCACGATCAGCTGGATCGGCGGCGTCTTGCCGGTCCGGAGGCATCGAATCTGTGCTGCCAGCAAGAGCAGCGAAGCCAGCGCTGCCAGCAGGTTGGAGTCCACCGTGAAAAATTGAAAGCACCGGGTATTCATCACCGTCATATTCCCGTCGCCGCCGACGGTAAAGAAACGGGACATCCCATAGACGGTAAACAGGAAGATCAGAGCATTGATGCAAATAGCCGCGATCATCTTTGTTTTATTCTGAAGGCAGTTTACTTCAGGCAATTTCTTTCTCTCCTCATCGTTCATATTCAGATTATATCTTTGATGCGGAACACTGTCAATCGCGTCATGGCTCTGTGCGCTGATATTGCGGGCTCTGTTCTTGACGATTGCACAATTCGATGGTAGTATGGAAACAGAATTATGTGCAGTTTGCCCAAGGCTGCTGCCATCTGAACAGGAGGAAGCGAATATGACGCCAGAGAATCAAAAGAAGTACGACGCCAAACTGAAGCGAATAACCGAAGCGCTGGAACTGAAAGAACCCGACATGATCCCCATCACCCTTTCCGCGGAGCTTTTCCCCGTCTTCAACGCCGGTTACACCGTGGCCGAGGTGGTCTACGACGCCACGATGGAAAAGATGAAAAACGCCCTGGTAAAGTATGTAAACGACTTTGACCCGGATATCCATCCCGGACTATGCAACATTCTGGCGGGCGAAGGGCCCGGACTGGAGCTGACACAGCCCAACAATATGCGTTGGGCGGGAATGCCGGGAAACCCCATCGACGAAAACTCCCTGCAGCAGCACATCGAGTTCCCTATGCTGCTGGACGAGGAATTTGAAGAATTCAACACAGACCGCACCGGCTGGACTTTTCGGAAGCAGATGCCCCGTTCCTCCGATCTGTTGAAGCCAATGGCAGCTTTGAGCTATGCCAGCGACGCCCGCAGCCTGGCCAGGGTGTTTTCCTCCCCGGATTTCCAGCGCATGATCGACCAATTCAAAAAGATCAACGAGTTCTACGCCTACCATGACAAGCAGGCTGCGGAAGTGGTGAAATACGTGGAGGAGCTTGGCTATCCGAACCTTCGGACCGGCATGGCGGGCGCGCCATTCGACAGCTATTCCAACTTTATGCGGGGCACCATCCTCAGCCTCAGCGACCTTTACGACAACCCGGACTTCGTGCTGGCCCGCGTAGAGGAAAACTACGAGCGGACGATCAATATGATTCGGATGAGCAAAGGCAGCGGCTATGAATTCGTTTTCATGCCCCTCCATAAGGGCATGGACGGCTTTATGAGCGATGAGCATTATGAAAAGTTCTATTGGAAATACCTCCGGGGTGTGATCCTGGAGATCATCGACGCAGGCAAGACCCCGTATGTCTATACCGAAGGAAAGTACAACTCCCGCCTCGATTTTCTGACGGAGGTCCCGCCCGGAAAGGTGATCTATCACTTTGAGGATGTGGATATGGCAGTTGCCAAGAAGAAGCTGGGCGGCATTGCCTGTATCACCGGCGGTTATCAGCCCTGGAAGCTGGGCTGGCAGACTCCGGATCAGGTCCGGGATGAGATCAAAGCCCTCATCGACACCTGCGCCCCCGGCGGCGGCTATATGTTCGAGACCAGCTGCGGCCTGGATTATGCCAAGCGGGAAAACGTGGAAGTGATGTTCGATACCGTCCGCAATTACGGCAAAGCCTGAAAAACAAAAAGCCTTCTGAACAGACGGAAGGACCGGGCAGTGGTCCAGGCTGCCCGGTCCTTCCGTCTGAACAGGAGGTGGAGGATTATTTCCGCGGGGGGTCCGCCCCGTAGAAAACGTTTGCGCCAGACCGGACGATCGGGCAGTGGTCCAGGCTGCCCGAGTCCGTGTCTGAACAAGGAGGTTGGAGGAATTATCTCATACGGGCGAGAAGTCGGCGCCCGCTGAAATCAAAAATAAATAAAAAACGGCTATGTCAGAAATGCAATGCAAAAGCTGACACACCCGTTATTCGTGTGCTCACCGCCATAGACTCTTCCTCGCTATGGCTGAAAATTCGGACAAATCAGTAAGTCTTCTGACTCGTGTTAGGAGCTTTCGCTCTGCGGGTTCTTCCTACCTTCCCATAGCCAGCTACAGTGGAAGCCTTTCGGCTCACATCCTGCGGATGCTTCGGAGATCCCTCGCACTTACAGCGTCGGATACGCGGGGCTTTGCACCCCATTCCGTCTACGCCCGATCCTGACCAATGGCCTTTGCGGATCGGCCGACTGACAGCCCATTCAATTGTTCCCTTTATGCTTGTGTATAAGATAGCAGGTTTTCCATTGAATTGCAAGTACTAAATCACCGAATCTGAACGAATTCTCAGATTCTTTTTTTGGCAGAAGTAACAGTGGGCCCGAAAGGAAAGCTTCCGGGCCCACGATCTTTACTGATACATGTCATACATCCTGCCTGCCATTGCCAAAGCGGCTTCCGGCGTCACAGGAACGGGGCAATATGTGCTGAGATGGCTGGTGGCTCCCTCGTGGGCGATCTGCAGGACCTCTTCCCTGGTATAGCCCATCTCCTTCAAGGATTTGATCTCCAGCTTGCGCATCAGCTCCCAGAGCTTATCCGCGCAAAGATGGCCCACTTCTTCTGCGCTCTCATCCCCCTTCAGCGGGATGCGCATGGCCTCGGCTACCATTTTGATCTCTTTGGGGACGGCAGGAGCGGCATACTCCAGCGCCACCGGCAGCGCCATGGCGCAGTTGTAGCCATGGGGCGTGTGGAAAGCGATGCTCAGGCCGTCGGCCAGGGCGTGGCCCACATGGCACATGGTCTCGGCAAAAGCGATGCCCGCCCAGTTGGCGGCCAGGGACATCTCCGTGCGGGCTTCCACATTGTCCGGTTCCGCCCAGGCTGTATAGAGGTTGTCCACGATCTTGCGGATGGCTGCGCAGCCGAAGAGCTGGTTGTGGGGATTCGTCACATTGCTGGTCACGCACTCCGCAGCGTGGCTCAGGGCGTCCATACCGGTGAAAGCGGTCACGTTTTTCGGCAGCTTGAAGGTCAGCTCCGGGTCCACTACCGCCAGGTTGGTGTTGACGAATACGCTCCATTTCCCGTTGGTCTCCGTCTGGGTGATGATGGCGACGCGGGTGGCTTCGCTTCCGGTCCCGGCGGTGGTGGGAACGGCGACTACCGGCACCTTGGTGTCCACGGTGATGGGCTTTGCCAGCACGTATTTGCTGATGGGGCCGGGGTTGGTCATGAGGATACTGATGGCCTTCGCCGCATCCATGCTGCTTCCGCCGCCGATACCGATGATCACATCCACCTTTTCCCGCAGGGCGATCTCCCCCGCTTCATCCACCACATTGATGGTGGGATCGGACATGATCTTATTGAAACAGACACACTGGATACCCGCTTTTTCCAGGCTGGCTACCGCACGGGCGGGCACACCGGCGGCCTCGACGCCGGGATCGTAGACACAAAAAGCCTTTTTGCTGCCAAGCTCGGCGACGTATTCCCCCAAATGGTCGATGGCGCCGGCCCCGAAATAAATGGGGCAGTTCTGCATGTATTGAAACATGGTTTCCTTCTCCTTTCCGTTTCAGCGCAGGATCTTGACTTCCAGCCGCTGTCCTTCACCCTTGAGCTTGGGGAATTCCTTATCCGCATAGCCCAAGGCACAGGTGCCCACGCAGGTGTAGCCTTCCGGGAAACCCAGCTTCCTTTGCAATTCTGCGCTGGAATTGATGCCCACCATGGCCATCCAGAGATACACGCTGTCGATGCCCCGGTCCGCGGCCAGGACCATCATGTTCTGGATGATGCAGCCCGCATTGGAGAGTTCGATGTTCTCCAGGAAGCCCTTTTTGGCAGCGACGACCACCAGGGTCGGCGCCTGGTACAGGGGGTGGCTGCCGGGGTTGCCCTTGGCGGAGGCTTCGTCGATCTCCTTCAGCAGCGCGGGGTCCTGCACGGCGTAGAGCTGCAGACTGGCGAAATCCGCGCAGCCGATGGCCGCCTGACCGCCGGCGACCAGGATATCCTGCAGGTCCTGCTCACCGATCTGCCGGGAGGAGAATGCTCTGGTGGAGTGGCGTTTCTTGATCGCATCAAAGGTGTTCATGATTACCCTCCTTGTCATTGTCGTTCTTATTAGGGATTCTACCCCAATTCCGGCCTTCTTGCAAGGGCCGGTACTATTCTTTCAGCTCTTTCGCAAGCTTAACGATGCGGCTGGTGCCCAGCCGGTCCGCCCCCAGAGCAAGGAAGGTTTCCGCATCCGCCAGGGTGGCGATCCCGCCGGCGGCCTTGATGCGCAGGTGGGGCTGTATGCTGGCCTTCATCAGCTTTACGTCCTCAAAGGTAGCGCCTCCGGCGGAAAAACCGGTGCTGGTCTTGATAAAATCTGCACCGGATTCGGAAACGACACGGCACATCTCGACCTTTTCCTCCTCCGTGAGAAGGCAGGTCTCAATGATAACCTTGAGAATATGTCTTGCGCATATGCGCTTTACTTCCATGATCTCGTCCCTGACTTCACGGAACATCCCCGCTTTGATCCAACCGATGTTGGCCACCATATCCAGCTCATCCGCCCCGTCGCCGATGGCCTCCGCCGCTTCAAAGCACTTGACCGCGGTGCTGGAAGCGCCGCTGGGGAAACCGACGACGGTACAGACCGGAAGCCTGCCTCCCAGATAAGCGGAAGCCGCGGCAACATGGCAGGGCGAAATGCAGACGGAAGCCACGCCATAAGCAAGGCCATCGTCGCAAAGCTGCCTCACCTGTTCCCAAGTCGCATCCGGGCGAAGCAGGGTGTGGTCGCATTTTCCCAGGATTTCACTCAGTTCCATTTCTTATCCCCCGCGATGCCGAAATAGTCCTCAATCTGCTGCCTGGAAGCGGTGCAGGAGCCCTGGATCATCTCCGGCCGCCCGCCGCCGCGGCCGCCGATGGCGGCGTTGATTTCCTTTGCCATGCTTCTAAGGTCCGTATTACGGCTGCCGATGATATACTTCCAATCCCCATCCTTGCCTGCAAAGGCGGCGCAGACGCCGCCGCACTTTGCCATTCCTGCGTTAACAAGCTCCCGCAGGGAGAGCATATCCATTTCCTTCTCGAAAAAGCAGAGGTTCCCTTCCGTCTCCGGCATGGCATCCGCCTTCATCCGCAATACCTGCCGACGGGAATCCGCCAGGGCCTGTTTCAGCTCCTCCAGCTCCCCCAGCACCCTTCTCACCGCCTTCGGCGTTTCCAGCTGGGGCACGCTGAGGAGCCCGGAGATCTCCGCAGTCGCAAGATACCGCGCCCTGGCGTCCTCCAGGGCGTCCAGCCCGCAGAGCATGCGGAGACGGACGCCGCCCCGGTGGCGCATATGATCCAGGATGTGCAGGCTGCCGATCTCCCCGGTCCGGGAAACATGGGGCGCGCAGCAGGCGCAGAGATCATAGCCCTCGAACTTCACCAGACGGACATTTTCCTTCAGTTCCAGCTTGCTGCGGTAGTCCAGCGCAGCCAGTTCCTCCTTTTGCGGATACCAGCAGGTCACCGCAACATTTTCGGAAATGGCCCGATTTACCGCCGTTTCCAGCTCTTCCAGTTGGGCGCGCGTCAGCTCCCCGTCGAAATCCACGGTCACGTCCCCATCGCCCAGATGGAAGCCCACGTTCCGATAACCGTAACGGGCGTGGACCAAACCGGAGAGGAGATGCTCCCCGGAATGGTTTTGCATACGCCGGAAGCGCTGCTCCCAATCCAGAATGCCTCTGACAGTCTCCCCTTCCTTCAGCGGAGAATCCGTATAGTGCAGGATCACACCGGAGGCCTCCTGCACGTTCAGGACGCGGGAACCGCCCAAGCTCCCTGTATCTGCGCTCTGTCCGCCGCCCTCCGGGAAAAAGGCGGTACGGTCTAAAGTGACAGCCCAGCGCTCCCCTTCTTTCGCGCAGGCACGGACCTGTGCAGTAAATTCCCTCAGATGGCTGTCCATATCATAGAGCTTTTCGGTCATTTCTCCCTCCGGAAAAAGACCGCTGCGCCGGAATAGACCGGCGCAGCGATGGTTTTGGGGTCTATCGCCCCATTATGTGTTCATTTTGTGCCGCTTGTCAAGAGCTATCCTGCGCGGCAGGCTGCAGCGGCTTTCTCGATCGCGCCGCGGTTCTCCTTCAGCCGTTCCAAGGCGGGCGGACAAAGGCGCTCCTTCCATGCGTCCAGCTCGCTCAGTTCAACGAAACAGGCTTCCACCACTTCCTCCGGCTGAAGCGTGAGCCTAGGTTCACGCTCCGGGCAGAGATAGAGGTAATTATCGAAGAAGAAGCGGTCCGTCTTTTCCGAGCTCAGCAATCGGACATGCTCCGGATCGGCGACGAGCCCGGTCTCCTCCCGAAGCTCCCGCAGGGCGCCGTGAAAGCTGTCTTCCCCGGCGACAACGCTTCCGCCGGTGTTTTCCCACTGAAGGCCCCAGGCTTTGTCTGGATGCCGCCGCGTCAGGAGGAGGCGGCCGTCCGCCGTCACCGTCCAGATGCCGACGACGATATGCCAATAGCCCTCCGGCACCGGCTGCCCCCGCAGCATGGTCTTTCCCGTAGGCCGCTTCTCTCCGTCGTAGAGCTCCCAGAGCTCAGGCATTTTCTACCTCAAAGAACTTGATGAGGACACCCTTGGTGTCGGGATGGCCTTCGCCGCGGAATTTGTTGGTATGCAGATAAGGCGCCAGAGTCTTGCTGTCGGTGATAAAGGTGGGCACCGTCTTGAAGGGCATGCTCTGGGTCTCGAACCAGCCGTTGTTCTCGATGAAAATGTGGCACTTTTCACCGGCGCTGTCCTCGCCCTCCAGCAGATAGCGGGCGGACATATGCCGCACACCCGCCAGGTTCACGCGCTGGCAGTCCACACCGCCGGGGCGGACGACGCCGTTGAAGATCTCGCCCTCCGCCGTGCCGCCGAAGGGGATCATGACCACTTCGCCCGCCGGTCCCTTGAGGAAGGAGCAGTCCTTCATGTCCATCGTCACATGGATCTGCAGAATCAGTTTGTCAGCCATGGTTTTATACCTCCTGATCGAGCCTGACGGCCCGGAATTTACTGCCGAGGATCAAGGCTTCCACCGCGCCGGAGCTCAGCTCCTGCAGCCGCCGGTTCAGGGCTTCGCTCTTACCCTTTTCCAGCAGCGCCTCCAGAGAAACGTCTGCGCCGAAATCCGTGCCGGTCACTACGGCGCCGGCCAGCTCCAGCTCCCGCCGAATCTTTTCATACATGCCATAGGGACAGGCGATGAGCAGTTCTTCCCACTCCCGCACCCGCGCGATACCCGCTTCCGCCAGAGCCAGCTTCGCCGTCTGGGAATAGGCCCGTACCAGGCCCCCGGTACCCAGCAGGATGCCGCCGAAATAGCGGGTCACGATACAGAGCACATTCTGTATCTCTTTTCCCCGAAAAACGGTCAGCGTCGGCATCCCGGATGTCCCCTGGGGCTCCCCGTCGTCGGAATAGCGCATGGTACCGCCCTCCCGCAGGATATAGGCATAGACATTATGGGTCGCGTCCCAGTGCTTTGCCCTTATCTCCTTCAGGTGCTCCAACGCTTCCGCTTCCGACTCTACCGGCCAGACCCGGCCGATGAAACGGGAGCGCTTTTCGATGAATTCCGCCTCCCCGTAAGCCGCGGGGGTCAGGTAATCCTCACTCATCGTTCAAAACGTATTGCCGCAGACGTCCGTAAACCTCCGGCGTGCAGACGGCACGGATGCGGATGCCGGCGTCGGTGTACTCCGTTTCCTTGATGCGGCAGCTGTCATGCAGCCGGTCCAGCTCGCCGCCGCGGGCATAGGGCAGCAGGAAGGTCACGGTCTTCTCCCCTGCCGTCAGCAGCCGGAACATCCGCTTTTTCAGGTCCTCCAAGCCCTCCCCGGTGGCGGCGGAGATACACACGGCATCGTTTTTCCGGGGAAGCTCCATACCGGCGCAGCGGTCACACTTATTGTAGACCTCGATCCTGGGCGTGGTCTCCACGCCCAGCTCCCGTATCAGGGAATCCGTCACCCGCAGCTGATCCATCCAATCCGGATTGGAAACGTCGATCACGTGCAGGATCAGGTCGGCATAGTTCAGTTCCTCCAGCGTGGCCTTGAAGGCGGCCACCAGCTGGGTGGGCAGCTTGCGGATGAAGCCGACGGTATCGCTGAGCAGCACCTCCAGGGTATCGTCCAGTTCCAGGCGCCGCGTGGTGGTGTCCAGGGTGTCGAAGAGGCGGTCCCCGGTGTGGATGCCCGCGCCGGTCAACGCGTTCAGCAGCGTGCTTTTACCCGCGTTGGTATAGCCTACCAGGGCGACGGAGGGCATTTCATTCTTTTGACGCCGGCGGCGCTGGGTGCCCCGTACACGGCGCACGTCCTCCAGTTCCTCCTGCAGCTTTTGGATCTTCCGGCGGATATGCCGCCGGTCCGTTTCCAGCTGGGTCTCACCGGGGCCGCGGGTACCGATGGGGCTCTTGCCTCCGGAGGCGGTCTGCCGCACCAGGTGGGTCCACATGCCGGTCAATCGGGGCAAAAGGTACTGATACTGGGCCAGCTCCACCTGCAGGCGGCCTTCCTTTGTCTGTGCCCTTCCGGCGAAGATATCGAGAATGAGGCCGCTGCGGTCCAGTACCTTCACGCCCAGGGCCTCCGTCAGATTCCGCATTTGGGAGGGGGAGAGCTCGTTATCGAATACGGCCAGATCGCAGTCGTTGGCCGTGATGAGCTCCTTTATTTCTTGGGCCTTGCCGCTGCCGATGAAGCTGCCGGGGTCCGGCGTGTCCCGATTCTGAAGGGACCAGCCGACCGCCTCTCCTCCCGCCGTTTCCAGCAAGGCGGACAGCTCCTCCATGGTCACCTCCGTGCTGCGCTCCTCCGGCGGCATGCTGTCCGCCGCGAGGCCCACCAGCACAGCCCGTTCTTTCTTTTCCTGCTGAATTTCCTGCATGCGATTCCTCCAAACAGCAGGGGACCTCAAAAAACTTCCTTCATGCGCAGAGATGGGGTCCCCTTACGAAAAAAAGCCCCGCGCAAGGGCGCGGAGCTTTCGGAATATCCAAGTCAGGAGAGGCCAAACTTCTTGTTGAACTTATCAACACGGCCGCTGGTGTCGACCAGCTTCTGCTTACCGGTGAAAAAGGGGTGGCACTTCGAGCAGATTTCGACCTTGATATCCTTTTTGGTGGAGCCGGTGGCGATCACCTCTCCGCACGCGCACTTGATGGTAGTCTGATAATACTGAGGATGGATACCTTCCTTCACTTCAGTTCACCTCTTTCTCTTCTTTTTGCAACGCAGGATATATTAACACACTTCTTTTCGGAATGCAAGACTTTTTTCTTTGCATTTCTCATTTTTCCCGGCAAGCCCGCGTATTTACATTCCGGGGATAATCTGATACTATTATTTGACTAAACAAACAGAAGGTATCGTTCTATGAGCTATCCCAGCCTCTTGTTTTCCGAAAAAGCCGCAGGCAGACGGATCGCCGACCATGTATTTGAGGACGTGAAGCTGACCGCCTTTTTCTCCGAGGAATCCATTGGCGCCATGCGGGCCCTTTGCCGCAGCGAGGATATCCCCATCCGTCAGGACCTGCTCCGGTATCTGGATGGCGACCCCGCCGTACACCGGGCCCTGCAGGAGCTTTCCGATATCACGGTGGAGCTATTGCGCCTCCACGCCGCCCTTCAGGACGTGAAATGCGAAAACGAGCGCCACTACGTCTTCGTGGGCCTCATGGCCGCTGTGGCGGATTTTGAACAACTGGCCGCTTCCCTTCCCGACGCAGGCGGACCTCTGCTCCAGCGCTTCGGGGATCGCTTCCGGACCGACTGTGCAGATGCAGCCCATTCGACCCGCAGCCGCAGGGCCCAGGAGCTGCGCAAAGCGGCGGAGAAGGCCAGGCGGGAGACCTTCCGTATGGCCGGCGACAATCTCTGGATGCGCCCGGATTTCCGCGAAAGCTACGTGGAGCGGCTTTTGCGCTGCGCCGCGGAGCTGGGCCTCCCCCCCTACCGCGCCGATCGCGACGTCTCCCTTCGGCTGGACGCCCGCATGGTGAATGCTCTGGCCCGCCTGCACCCGGAGGCTTTCCTCGCTTTCCGCGAGTTCTATAACGACTGCGGGGACAGCTTCGATGAAGCCATCCTCAGCTATCGCTTTGAGCTGGATTTCTATTTGGAGGCTCTGAAGCTGATGGAGCGGATCCGAGGAGCCGGTCTGCCTCTCTGTTGGCCGCGGGTCTCTGCAGAAAAGAAGATCGAGATAAGGGAGCTATATGACATTTCCCTGCTATTGAAAGAAAGCGTCACCATCGTCCCCAACGATGCCGTTTTCGATTCCAGCGAGCCCTTCTTCTTCCTCACCGGCGCCAACGGCGGCGGCAAGACCACCTATCTGCGGGCGCTTGCCAATGCCGTGGTTCTCTTCCTCTCCGGCTGCCCCATCTGCGCCGGTGACGCTGAGATATCTCCGCTGGACAATGTATTCACCCACTTTCCCCAGGACGAACGTTTTGAAGCCGACGGCCGCTATGCCGACGAGCAGCGGCGGATCGGCGAGATCCTGGCCGCTCACGGCGGCAACAGCCTTATCCTCCTCAACGAAACTTATTCCACCACGAATGAGGAGCTTGCCGTCCGCAGCACCCTGGAGCTGACGGAGAAGCTGAAGGACAGCGGCAGCTTTACCCTTTATATCACCCATCAGCATGGCCTGGAAGCGGCGGAGGTCCCCTTCCTCAGCGTTATTGTGGATCAGGACGACCAGAACCGGCGCACCTACCGGATCGCCAGACGCCAGGAAGCGGAGGGCTCCTATGCCGCCGATATCCTTCACCGCTACGGTCTGGATGAGGACGCGCTGGCTCGTCGCTTCACGGGAAACGGGGGTACGGAAGCATGAAATTCAGCCTTCTCTATAAGAATTACGAGGAAACCAGAGAGTTCACTGCCGATCCCATGCGGGAGGCGATGGAGGAAACGATCTACGACTTGTCGGTGGACAAGGCGGTGCTGGAGCTCTGTGCCTCCGGCGAAACCGGAAACTATACGCTGGAGGTCCTGAAAAAGCCCCTGAAGACCGCCGAAGAGATCGAATACCGCCAGGCGGTGCTGACTGATTTCGTCGGTAACCCCCATCTTCTGGAAGAATTGCAGGACATTTTCAAGAATTACGACACCCTGCAGAGCGATTGGCGAGAAATGCAGGCCGGTATTTATACTTATGGCGTTCCCCAAACCTCCGGCGGCATCCTGGACGCGACCTATGAGGCTTTGAAGCTGACCGCCGCCTTTGCCCGGAAAACCGCCAGCTACTTCCGCACCGTGAATGAGACCGTTGGACGCTATGAAGTGCGCTCCGCCGGGCTCACAGGGATACGGGAATACTGCCGGGAAATGATGGAAAATCGGTCGCTGGACGAGATCTCGGAGATATCCGGTCTGTTCCAGCGGGACACGGTGGATGCTTATCGCTTCAAAGTTCGCACAGAGACGGACGATACTCTTCGCATCAACTCTGCCAGCCTGACGGAAGCCCTGGAAGCGGAGGACAGCAGCCTGGGCGAGCGGATGAAACGCCTGGCTGCCCGACTTACGCGGACCGCCCCGCCCCCCGACGACACGCCGGAGGTGGACATGGGCGAATTCCATCTGGAAACCGCCCGCAGCATCCTTAACGAAGGACTGTATGAGCTCTATACCGTGCTGGGCAGCATCGCAGGCAGCATTTACGAATTCTTCCGCGGCCTCAGCGGCGAGCTCGGCTTCTATGACACGGGCCTCCGCTATGTGCGTCGGCTCATGCAGGAGGGCGCGCCGCTGTGTATGCCGAAGCTGCTTCCCATGGAGGCGGACGCTTTCCGTACCAAAGGGCTTTATGACCTGCATCTTCTTTTGGAGGGCATGCCCATCGGAAGCATCACCCGCAACGACGTGGTGATCGAAAACTGCGACGGCACTCTGATCCGCGGCGCCAATTCCACCGGCAAGACCTGCACCATCCGCTCTATCGGCGCAGCGATCCTCTTTGCCCAGGCCGGGCTGCCGGTCTGCGCGGAAAGCGCGGAAATCAGCCTGCGGGACATGCTTTTCTGCCAGTTCTCCTCCGCAGAAAAGGATTTCGACGCTTCGGACGCAGCGGGGCGCTTTGAGGGCGAAGTCAAAGAAGTTGCGGCCATTATGGACAGGATCACGCCCTGGTCCCTGGTGCTTTTCAACGAGACCTTCCAGACCACTTCCTACGCGGAAGGCGCCAGAGGCATGCAGCATATTCTGGAAGCCCTTTCCAGAACGGGCAGCCGATATATCTTCGTTACCCATATGCCCATCTTTGACCGGATGACCTCCCCCCGTGTACTCAAACTGAGCTTCGGCCAGGATTACCGCATCACGAGGCTATGATATGCTGAACCGGGAATACCGAGCGGAGCTGATACGGAAATACGCCAGGAGCCCGGAGGACGACGAGCTGTTGGCAAGGCTGCTGGACAAGGTGGATATCCACGAGCGCAGCGGCATGATGCAGCATAGCCGTTTCCTCAGCGAGCGGGACAGGCTTTGCTGTGAACCGGTGCTTCGCGTTCTGGGCAAGGAGGCGGTGTTCTGGGGCGGATATCCGGAGGCGGAGCGAACGGTCCTCATCCTCCCCGCTGAGTGGCAGGAGCCGGACAGCGTCCTTCAGAGCGGCACCGGCCCGGTGGCGGTCCTGCGGGCTGCGTTCCGAGCAGAAGAATCCTTGAGCCATCGTGACTTTCTGGGCGCGCTCATGGGTCTGGGGATCGAGCGGGATCTGGTGGGCGATATCATCCCGCGGCCGGGCAGCTGCGACATCATACTTCTGCGGGAGATCGTCCCCTATGTGCTGCAGAACCTTGCCTCCGCCGGCCGTGCTTCCCTTTCTTTGTCGGAGATCCCGGAAGCGGAGGCCAGAGAAGCGGAGTTCCGTATCCTCCGTGACACCGTCGCCAGTCTGCGGCTGGATGCTGTTCTCGGCTGCGGCTTCGGCCTTGCCCGCGAAAAGGCGGCTGCTGCCATCCGGGCCGGGAAGGTGGCTATCGGCGGTATGGAATGCCTCAAGCCGGACAAGCTTGTGGAAGCAGGCAGCCGCATTTCCCTCCGCGGCCTCGGCAAGATGGAACTGAGCGAGGTGGGCGGACTCAGCCGCAAGGGGCGGATACAGATCGTCGTCAAACGCTATATTTGAGAGAGTGCATGATGAAAAAGACGGGAACGCAGAGGCTGGAGACCGGCCGTCTGATTTTAAGGAGATTCACCGTCGGGGACGCGGAGGACATGTACCGCAACTGGGCCTCGGACCCGGAGGTGACGCGCTACCTTACCTGGCCCTGCCACATTTCGTCGAAAGCGACAGCAGAATTGCTTGCAGCCTGGGTGGAGAAGTATGCCGAAGGAGATTACTACAACTGGGCGATCGAATTTAAGGAAACAGGCACAGTCATCGGCAGCATCTCCGTCGTCAAGCTGGATGAAATCATAAACGCCGCGGAGATCGGCTATTGCCTCAGCCGGGCCTACTGGGGCCGGGGCATCATGCCGGAGGCGCTGCGAGCGGTCATGGACTATCTGTTCGATGAAGCGGAAGTCAATCGGATCGCCGCCTATCATGACGTCAACAATCCCAAGTCCGGCAGGGTCATGCAGAAAGCAGGCATGCAGTACGAGGGAACCCATTGGCAGGCGGGAAAGAACAACCAGGGCATCTGCGATATATCCTGCTATTCCGCACTGAGAAGCGATCAGAGAGCAGAAGCGTAAATGAACCCGGCGGAGAGTCCCGCCGGGTTTTCTCATGGATTTCTCGCCAGATAGAGAGCAACGGTATCATAGATGTTGATGAAGCCGCCGGCTGCGTTGATGGCGTCGCGCATCTCCTCCTCAAAGCGCCGCTTCAATCCCGGTTCCAGGACAGCATGATCGGAATAAGTTCCCAGCAGGCCGATATACGCCTCCGTCAGAAGGGGCCGCACGCGGCGATAGAGCCTTGCTTCCACATCCCGGAAGCCCTGTGCCCGAAGGGCTTTCAGCGTCGGCGCGCAGTCATCTTCGGAAAATTCAACAATCCTTCGATCATTCGGTCTCAGCCTGTCGTACACCTGCCGGTTAGCGGCGTTCGTTGGGTCGTTCATTCGATTCGGAAAGGCATGAATGCGAAAGATCGCCAGTGTGCCGCCGGGCTTCAGGCAGCTTCGGATCTTCCCGTAAGCCGCCTCCTGGGGCAGCCAATGGAATGCCGTTGCCGAATACACCAAATCCACAGTGGCGTCCTCCAGGGGAAACTCCATAAAATCCCCGCAGTGAATGGCAAAGTTTTCATAAGCCCGGAATTTCTCGGCAGCGAAGGCACTCAGCTTGTCCCCCAGCTCTACCCCGCGCACCTGACAGCCTGCCTCCAAAAACGGTGTCGTTGCCTTCCCGGTCCCCACGCCGATCTCAACAAGGGAGCTGTCCCTGCCGACGTC
>JAEEGK010008090.1_pt1 | contig 24909 bp, 27 predicted proteins | sample 8958771 | NCBI WGS metagenome assembly JAEEGK01 (sample SAMN16246547, study PRJNA631951) | gut metagenome | biome: gut microbiome; feature: rumen; material: SC-attached | host: Bos | place: Iran: Karaj | collected 2018-10
TCCTATTGGGAAGGCCCTTAGTGTCTCTATTATCTGAATGCTGCGAATGTGATGTGTAAGAATCTGAACATGATATCGGCTCCTTTCGTTTATCTGGTGTTGTTTGCTCTTTCTGATATCATAATACGGCTTCTTACGCTTATAGTTAACACTCAATTCGTATAGTTTGGATATTTTTTATTCTACGGTTTGTAGAATTAGTGCGAACGGGGTGCATTGACATGTAGGGGATATATCCCCTATAATTGATTTGTAAGTTTTAATTCAGCGGGTAAGAATTATGTTTCATAAAGCGACAAAAATTGATTTCCCTGGAAAATTGAATATTGATGTGACCTTCCAGAACGGCGAAGTTAAACGCTACAATGTCTCAAATCTCTTCGATAAATATCCGTCGATGAAAGCGCTCGAGGATATAAATCTTTTTCGCTCTGGCAAACTTGTGGGACATTATGGAATCATTTGGAACGACGAATTAGATTTGGAAGTTGAAACAATCTATGAAGAGGGTGAACTTATAAGAACCGAGGCACAGCGAGCAAATGTAATGCTTGCATATGCAATTGCAGTCGCCAGGGCGCAGACCGGCATGACTCAGAAAGCTCTCTCTGAAATCACCGGAATTGATCAGTCCGATATTTCAAAAATTGAAAGAGGGGTCGCAAACCCTTCTGTCAACACCCTTGAGCGTATAGCTGAGGCCATGGGCCGCAAGCTTCAAATTACGTTTATTGCGTAGTTGCGATGATGGCTGCATTTCGCACCTACTGAGTGCAGGTTGGGGACAGGCCCCAACTGCACCATAAATTATTGAATTACTCCATCTCTGTTAAATTGCTTATTAAATAGCTCTTTTCCGCTCTTATCGGTAATAGTTACTTCCATAGTTATCCCATTCAAACCACTTTCTTCTTCAAGATACCTAATAACCTCTATCATACTTTCTGAACTTCTAATAAATCCATCTGCAAAGACATCTTTGCATTCCTCAACCGAGTCTGCATTGAGTTCTATATTTATAGCGCCACGCATAAAGATTTTGTTTCCTACGCATTCGCAATAAAAACCATCAGTGGTCAAGCCCGTATCATCTTCAATATGTAATATTTCATCTAAATCACCACTTTCACGCAAATAATCCTCAAGGGTGTATTGAACTTCTGATGTGATTTTTTCCGAACTATATGCTGCAGGTTGAGATTCTGAAGTGGTTTTTTCCGAAGCGGTCTGAACGCTTTCGCTTGTTTGATACTTGGATGTTTTGCTGTCCGAATTGTTTGAAATGAGATTCTTTGTGCTCTTGTGCTCCTTAATTACGACCAGCACAATGCACACCCCCAGAACAAGAAGTGAAAATACTAGAAATTTTTTCATTTTATACTCCCTCCCATCCCACATTCTATTATTACTAAGGAATGGGTGTCAACGGACTTGCCGTAATCTTAAGAATTAAAAAGGGCCTTCCTGTGGGGAAGGCCTTAGACTGCACTTCTTCTAAGATATTACATTGCTATCCGCATATTCATCGTAACGGGTTTTGGCTTTTTCCTCTGATATTTTTAATGTTTTCATTAACTCGGAGATAATAGCACCCTCTGTGCAATTAAACTCACGCATCTGTTCCTCCATTTATCGTAATCTTTGTTCTGTTTTTCGCTGTGCGGCAAGACATTGAGCTTTTATCGCCAAATTAATAAGCGGATCTCTACTTTGGAGATAGAAACTTATTCCTTCAGATTTAATGTCCAGAATGTCAGAATATCCCTCATCCCACTCATATGTCTCTTTTCTATTTTCTTCATCTCTTTTTCTGAGAATAAAGTGTGAGATATCATCCCCTTCTTCGTTGGGCATTGCCAATACCCAGTCATCAAAATAGTTAAATATATTAGGGAACTTCTCATATAAGACTATTTCAGGATTCTCATCGTTTAGAATATCTTCTCTAATATCCTCAATTCTTTTCACTTTTACTTTTTCTACCACTTTTTGAAATTCAGTATTAGAAGCGTAGTATTGTTCAAGAATATAACTAATCAGCATTCGATTAATACTCGGAAACACATCATCTGCCATTAGCCTTGTATCCCAATATGCATATAACTCATGCATGAAAGCTGCTTTTATTTTGATTTTAAATGGCCCGGGTATAATGCAATACCACTCGCCATTGTTTTCATAGATGAAGCTTGGACCTGCTGTTTTTGTAAGGTCAAAAATTGACCTTTCCGAAGCAGCGATGAGGTGTGCCTTGCCAATTGGTCTATTCTGGTTGTTAGACTCGAATTTTATGTTGTGTTGATTCGGTATGCCAACATGGCTAACTTGCCCAAGACTAAAGAGATAATCGACATCTTTTGGTGTCTTGTATAGAGTTATAAGATTCCAGCACATGCGCTCAAATGGCTCGTCTGAGCCTCCTTGGCCGTATTGGACCTGGGCTGTTCCCGGTAACCTTCGTGCGATTAAATTCTTATTAGACATTATTAGTCCCTCCGTGATTCAGTTCGAAATACGTATATACGTTTATTATCTATATAAATAATCCGCATGTCAATAGTGAACATGCGGATTTAGTTGATATCACTCTTTTTCCTCAAGTAGGGCGCTTAAATAGCCTCGCAATCTGAGCTTCTGCTTTTCTCTCAGCTTGTCATATTCTACCAAAAGTTCATACTTATCTGTCCCCTTGCTAACCACTATGTAATCCACCGGCGTTTCTGGGTTTGAACTTGAATCATGAAGCAACTCATACGGTGAAATCCCAAGAACATCGCATATTTTAAGCACTTTATCCGATGCAGGATTATTCCCAATTCTGTTCCAGTCGTTAATTGTACTGCTGGGTATTCCCGTTAATCGCGCGAATTCTGCTCGAGAAAGGCCCTTCTCAGCAATTAAAGCTATAATCCTTTCACCTATAGTCATATCAGTTACCTTTTGCTTCAAGTTTAGCTTGAAGCTCTTCTATCAGTTTCTGCTGTTCAAAGATGGCTTTGTCTTTCTCGGAGATAGCTTTGTCTTTCTCAGAGATGGCTTTGTCTTTCTCAGAGATAGCTTTGTCTTTCTCAGAGATGGCTTTGTCTTTCTTTGCCAGTTCCTCCTCAAGTTCCTGTTTTACCCGATTAAAATACTTTTCGTTGTCTCTCTGAGTTCGATAATAGTCTTCACGGGCAAAACACTGCAGACGTATTTTTTCTTCTTTGGAAAGTTTCTGCACTTCTGTAGCTACTTCACTAAATATCGGTTCTTTTTCAGCAAGCATACATATTTCCTCCCATGTCTCAGATTTAAACAGTTCGGCCCAATAGTCAAGTTCCTTCTTTTTATCCTCTTCTGTGGCCAGGTCTATTCGTGTTAAGTCTAACACAGAAAGCTTGAGTTTGTCACTATAGGGGCGGTGGCTTTTAACATTCAGGAAATCGTAGTTTGCGTAGAATTCAGGTGCGTCTTCAAAGAGTGTGAAATTGAGAATTCCAATCTGATGAACCGGTTTTAAATCGATGTAAGTTTCATCTTTTCCCATAGCGGAATATGTTCTGCACAAATAGGCCAAAGAGCGCTCTACCCAGTTTTTTTCATTGATCACCTGCATTTCAAGATTGATTAGTTCTGAGTCGTTCAGTTCAACAAGGATATCCAAAATAAAAGTGCTTTCATCAATTGCTTCACCCAGTTCAATTGGATTCTTGATAATTACTGATTTGATATCTTCTTCTCCGAGTCCCAGAAGCGAGCGAATCAAGCCCTTTAGAATTGTGTTATTCCTTTGCAGCATTGCCCTGAATAGATAGTCGTTCGTCATGGGCACGAACAATTCACCCGTCATGGATAAATCATTCATTATTATGTTTTTATTTTGTGACATCATAAATCCTTTCCGGGAGCTGTCCTAAGCCTCCCTAACTTTTTTATTTTGGTTTATTGTGGGATTTCTTAGGAAACCGGACCGGAATCCTAATGCGTGGCTGACTGCCACTTGAAATCTAATGGGATAGTACATGATGCTTTGCTATGGTGCAAGTAGAAAAAAATATGAAATTGAGGTTACATAAAGGGCCTTCCGGTGTAGGAAGGCCCTTGGTTGTTGAGGTTGGTACGTTGTGCATGTTGACGATGTGGGCGGTGGATGTGCAATTTGGGACTGTCCCCAAATTGCACGGTGCAGGTTGGGGACAGGCCCAAATTGCACCAAACTGCACCTACATTGCCAATTCAATCAGTTTCTTCAGGTGGATTTCGACGGCGTCGAGGCAGGGTACCGGGCAATTGCCTTCATTTAGAAGAAGGGGGAGCTCGGTGCAGCCAAGGATGACGCCTTCGATGCCGTCTTCGTCTTTCATGCGGTTGATGATTTTAGTGAACTCGGCGAGGGTGGATTCCTTTACTATGCCTAGCTCGAGTTCTTCAAGGATTCGCTTGGCGATGAGATCGCGTTCGGTTTTTTCCGGAATGATTACTTCGATGCCGGCGGCACGCAAATCTTCTTTCATGTAATCCTTTTCCATTGTAAAAATGGTGCCAAGAAGGCCAACCTTTTTGATTCCTCTGGCTGCGGCTTCATCGGCTACGGCCTTGGGGATGCTCACGAGGTCGACATCCGTCTGGGCCTTGATTTCGTTAAAAACTATATGCATTGTGCCGGCGGTGAGGGAAATTATCTCAGCGCCGCTTTTCTTTAAGCAGGTTACTTTCTCGGAGAGGTAGTTGGAGAGATCTTCGTTTTTACCTGCAGAGACCATTCCCCAGGCCTTTCGGAAGTTGACGCTTTCGATGGCGATGTCGGGCATTTCCGCGCCGCCTGTGGCCGCGTCGATTCGGCTGTTTAATTCTTTGTAGTACATCAGTGTCGATTCAGGGCCGGTTCCGCCGACCAATCCGATTTTTTTCATGGTTTTTCCCTTCTTTTGGCGTTTTCTTTTGGACTATTATAATGTATTATGGACTGAGAAGATAGAATTTTTTACAAAGGAGATAGATTATGGATAAGAAAGCTACGGTATCAAGTACGGTTAAGGGCGGAATTACCTTTGGAAGCGCGCTGGCCATGGTCATCAGCTACGTGAACTGGCACTCTGTGGGATGGGCTATTGTTCATGGTATTCTCAGCTGGGGATATGTGATATACTATGTGATAAAATATTAGAACTTTCTGTTTTTACCAAATAAAAATGGGCCTTCCTATTGGGAAGGCCCTTAGTGTCTCTATTATCTGAATGCTGCGAATGTGATGTGTAAGAATCTGAACATGATATCGGCTCCTTTCGTTTATCTGGTGTTGTTTGCTCTTTCTGATATCATAATACTTCTTCTTACACCTATAGTTAACACCTTATTCGTATAGTTTGGATATTTTTTATTCTACGGTTCGTAGAATTTGGCTCTCTTTAATTCTTGATATAGACTGTTCGTAAGAAATGGGTTTTCACCGTACAGCGTTATTGCTCAAGCGGGCTGCTCGTTTCTTTTTTTATTGTCGTAATGTCATGTAGATACTTGTTTCCATCAATCATAATTTTCTTTCCGGGAGCTGTCCTAAGCCTCCCTAACTTTTTTATTTTGGTTTATTGTGGGATTTCTTAGGAAACCGGACCGGAATCCTAATGCGTGGCTGAATGCCATTTGAAATCTAATTGGGATGGTACATTAAGTTGGGGTGGGGTGTTGACAATGCGGATATGATTATTGTAGTATTATGCAAAGGAAGCGAGTTTGTTACCGTACAGCTACTGCTCAAGCGGGGTACTCGTTTCTTTTTTTGTGTTTACCAGGTCGTAAAGATACAATTTGCCATCTGATGCATGTCGAATCAGCATTTCAATTCTGAAGATATTATATCTTTCTACTTCTCCATCGGGTTTGTATACAGGTAGTGCGAATCTGGAAGTCATTCTATACCATCCATATTGAGCATCAATTCCATGTTTTGTTTTATAGTTATGTTGCCATCGTTTGTTGCTTGCTGTCTTTACTAACAACGGGATCCCCAATGAAGCGTTTGCCTTTGCTTTCGCCGCTGCACCTTTTAGCCTGAATGTATCTTCTGATCCTTTAAATTCTGTTGGAAAATCAGATCCTATGAATATCAGATCAGCAGTTTCATCAACTTGATAGTGCTCACCTATATATTTCTTAAGATATATTTCAACCTCTTTCCAATTTATATTTTGCCTTCCTTCAAATCTGATAAATGATATAAGCACAACAGATTTTCCGTTAGCATCGTGCATAATAGCACTTTCATATTCTTTTGTGGACATCATAAATCCTTTCCGGGAGCTGTCCTAAGCCTCCCTTACGTTTTATATTTTGGTTTGTTTTGGGGATTTCTTAGGATACCGGATGGGAATCCTAACGCGTGGCTGAATGCCACTTGAAATCTAATTGGGATGGTACATTAAGTTAGGGTGCTGCGCAAGTAGAAAATTTCGGATTTTACCGGATAAAAATGGGCCTTCCTCTGCGGGAAGGCCCATGGTTGGCGGGGTTGGGGTGTTGTGCAGGTTGACGATGTGGTCGGTGAATGTGCAATTTGGGGACTGTCCCCATTTTGCACCGTGCAGGTTGGGGACAGGCCCCAAATTGCACATTCAGTTCTGGTCGAGGTTCACTGTCACTCGGCCCATATTCACGTTGTCAACAAGATCGTTGTTTATAGAAACCTGGTGTCTCGGGAGAACCACGTCTTGGAAATAATCGCCATTCCCGCTAAGTTCAACCTCCGGGCCATCTTCATAGACTGAAAAGTCAACTCTTTCGGCCAGGCTTCTGGCGTATTTGGCCGCAAGTTCCTGTTTGTATCTCAAATTGTAGATGATGTCTTCCGTTAGTCCCGTTCTCTCAAGCTGAATTTCGGTCATGCCGGCGCACAAATCGGATGCCGCCTTCTCAGCCGCTTCCTTCTCTTCGGGGGTCAGGTCAATCCCCTCAGCGAGGGCTTCTTTATAATAAATCTCGTGGGAAAGGCAGGTATTAACCGCCGATTTTCTTGCATACTCGCTGACATACTGGGAATCCGGTCCCGCAGAAAAATGCGTGTTCCACCAGCGAAGCGGGTTTTGCGGGTCATAAAGATGAGCCTGGTCCTGCACCGTGTCCTCAATCATATAAATGTAATACCCGAATTCCCTGAGGGTTAAATCGCTGTTGTCCACCGAGATGATTACTTCATCCAGGTGGTCTTTGTAATTGAAGGTAGTAACCTTCTTATATATAAGGGTCCCGGCCAGTGCTGCGGCCACGACCACAATCAGAATTAATATAAATTTCTTCTCTGACTTACTCACTTAATGCTTCCTCCTTAATACCGCTCCAACAATTCTAGTCCTCTTCGGGAGTAGTTTCAAGATGTGCAATTTGGGACTGTCCCCATTTTGCACGGTGCAGGTTGGGGACAGGCCCAGATTGCACGGTGCAGGTTGGATTAATTTGACGGAGGGTATAAAATATAGATTATGACAAGACGAGAAATTGCGATGGAAAACTTTAAAAAAGGATATAACTGCTCTCAGTCCATTGTGCTGACTTTTGCGGATATCCTTCCTTTGGACAGTGACACCCTTTCCAGGATGGCCTCATCTTTTGGCGGAGGCATGGGAAGGCTCAGAGAAGTTTGTGGCGCTGTCAGCGGAATGTTCATGGTGGCCGGACTTTTATACGGCTATGAAGGCCCGGAAACCGGACAGGTTAAAGCTGAACATTACGCAAGAATTCAGGATTTGGCCCACAAATTCGAGGAGAAACACAGATCGATAGTCTGCCGTGAAATGCTTGAATTAAGTGTAAAACACGATGCTCCTACACCGGAAGCCAGGACGGAGGAATATTATAAGAAGCGTCCCTGCGTGGAAATAATCGGTGATGCAGCCCAGATTCTGGACGAGTATATAAAGGCAAACAGCTGATTATGTGGTATAATGAAGGGCGAGGAAAGGAGGTATATGCCTATGAAAAATACCTCAATTGCACTGAAAGATTCAGTGCCCAACCTCGACTAGCGTGATATCCCGATTTGATACCACGCATTATAATATATTAAAAGGGCGGAGGCTTTAGGGCCTCCGCCCTTCTTTTGTTAAATTATGTTTTTACCAAATAAGCGCTTCTTGAAGGCGCGGACTCTGGCGCCGTAGCGGCTGGACATTATAAGGCCCGTCAGGAGCATGCCGATGGCCACGCCCTGGGCGGCGTCGGTGATCACGGAAACCGTGGGGTTGTTCAGATAAAAATCCGTGTCCTTCAAAAGCATGAACGCCACAAAAATCAGCATTCCGGTGGCGTTGCAAAGGCGGATGCGCCTGTTGCATTTCTCCGCCTGGGTGTTGGTGTAGTCCACCGCCTGCAAAACTGTCTCTTTCGTTTCTTTATCCATATTCTCGCTCTTCCTCTCTCCGCTAAGGATCTCTCGAAGGTCAACGCCGTAAAAATCCGATATCTCAATAAGGATGTCCAAATCCGGCATGTTGTTTCCGTTTTCCCAACGAGAAACTGTTCTGTCTGATACGCCAAACTGCTCCGCAAGCTGTTCCTGGGTTAATCCTTTTTCCTTGCGAAGCTCCTTTAGGAACCCGCCGACTTTTTTCTGGTCCATAGGCTTTGTTGTCTCCTTTCGAGAATATGTTATCAATCGGGGCCTTTTTTGAACACGACACAGAGCGAGAGTTGCCATGTTTTTGCCCCGACATGGTATGTCGGGTGGGGCCGATGTGCACATCGGCCCCGGCTCCTATTTTACGAGGTCGTTAATTACTTCCCCCGCAATGATCAGCCCCACCACCGAGGGCACGAAGGCTGTGGAGCCGGGAAGGGAGCGTCGGCTTGTAGCTTCCTCCGTCTCCAGGGGTTTTCTTGGAACTTCCTTAGAGTACACCACTTTAAGGTGTTTTATTCCTCTTTTCTTGCACTCATGCCTCATGACCTTGGCAAGGGGGCAGACTGAGGTTTTGTATATATCTGCAACTTCAAATTTTGTAGGGTCAACTTTGTTTCCGGCTCCCATTGAGGAGATGATGGGAACATTAAGTTTTTTCGCATTCTCAATGAGTGTAAGCTTGCCGGTGACCGTGTCGATGGCGTCAACCACGTAATCGTACTGCGAAAAATCGAACTCATCCTGGGTTTCCGGCAGGTAGAAGGTCTTGTAGGTTCTGACCTCGCATCTAGGCGCAATGTCGTGAACCCTCTCCTCGGCCACATCCACCTTGTATCGGCCGATGGTTTTCTGGGTTGCAATGATCTGTCTGTTTATGTTGGTGACGCAGACCACGTCGTTGTCAATTAGATCCAGGGCGCCGATGCCGGAGCGGGCCAGGGCCTCCACCGTGTATCCGCCCACGCCGCCGATGCCAAAGACCGCCACTCGTGCAGCCGCCAACTTCGCCATGGCTTCCGGGCCATATATTAATTCTGTTCTTGAAAATTCATCTATCATGCGCATTTCTTCCTGTCTTAATTTCTTTCATTATACATGAATGTGCAAGTTGGGGACAGGCCCCAAATTGCACCGTGCAGGTTGGGACTGTCCCCATTTTGCACCGTGCAATTTGGGACTGTCCCCATTTTGCACCGTGCAGGTTGGGCCTGTCCCCAACCTGCACTTCGAACTATATTGACTTCTTCCATTCGGTTTGAAATGATATTGCACAAACTTGTGGATTATTACCATGAAAGGACGATTTCTTCGTGCAATTCTGCTATTTCTAAGGCCAAGGCAAGATGGTAATGTATTGGTAAATTGGTACCTTCGAGGGTCATAAATATTCAAACAGGGAGTAAATATAGTATGAAAAACATGAAAATTGCATTCAAAATTGCCGTAATAACAATCCCACTTGAGATTATTATTATCCTCTCTCTTTTGTTCATGAGTATGAACATGGACTGGGTTGGGGAGCAGTCGAAGAAGATTTATTACGACACTCTCTACGAGGTGAACAATCATCTTCTCACGGCGGACAGGGATTTTTACCAGGCACAGCTTAGCTTTACAAAATACATAGAAGTGGCGGGCTCGGAGCACTCCATGGTGGACGAGTACAACGCCTACTCCGCCGCGACTTTGGAGGAAGTAAACGTGGCGGCCGAGAAGGCGGCGGCTGATTCTTCCTTATATAATGGGACTTTGGTTGAGGACACCGACTTCGAGACCGCCTACAATCTTTTTCTTGAGGCGCTGGAAAAATGGAAACGCTCCTTCGAAATCGAGCTTCGAATCGGCGATGTGAAAATGCAGGAGGAAAGTTTTGCCAACGCCCGAGCCGCCATTGCCCGTTTGCAGGCCATCACCGAGGCCTGGGCCAACAATCGTGCCGCGGAAATGGTTAACATAATTCGTGGCCGTCTGGAGAGCGCCATGATTATTTTTGCCGTGGTTGTGGCGGCTTCCTCCATCGGAGTTTTCGTGATTGCAAGGAGCATCAGCAAGGGGATTAAGGGAACGAAGGAGAGGTTAGACGTTTTGGCCACCAATGATTTAAGCGCGGCGGTGCCGGAGACAAAGGCCCGTGACGAGATCGGCCAAATGTCCCGTTCTTTTGGTAAAATGCAGCAGAATCTCCGCACCGTGATAACCACTCTTTATGCCCAGTCCGACGAGCTGGCCGAGTCCTGCGAGAGCATGAATGCGGCCACAACTCAGGCTTCCGAGAGCATGGAAACCATCAAAAACGCCGCCGGGGAGCTGGCTGCAACTGCAACCCAAACCGCCGGCGACGTTGAAAATATCGCTTCCGATATGAACAGGCTTGATGCCATAATGGGAGATTCCGTGGATTCTACCAAAGCTCTGGCCGAGGCCTCGGACCTTATCCGAAGGGCCAGCGCCGAGGGTATGAAAATCGTAGAAAATCTCACCTCGGTCAACAACGACTGTGTCGCCGCTTTCGACTCGATTTTTGAGGGAATTGCTTCGGTGGAGGGCAGCGCCAACCGCATAAGCGACGCCTCCGAGCTGATTTCTTCAATCGCCGGCCAGACCAATCTTTTGTCCTTAAACGCGTCAATCGAAGCCGCAAGAGCAGGTGATGCGGGACGCGGTTTTTCCGTGGTTGCCGAAGAAATAAGGAAGCTTTCCGACGAGTCGGAGCAGAACGTTAGCACTATCAACTCGCTTTTGGACGAGCTTCAGGCCAACACCAGAAGTGCCATCGACAAATCCGAAATGGTGAAAGGATTCGTGGAGGCTCAGAACGAGAGCGTGGCCAAAACAAGAGAAAGTTTCGAGGGCATCGTGGCTGCCATCGACGACGTGAACAGGGCCGTGTCGCTTCTTAGCGAGGTCAACAGCCGCCTGTCCCAGGGCTTTGAGGGCATCGGAAACCTAGTGTCCAACCTCTCCGCCGCCAGCGAAGAGAATGCCGCAACTGCCGAAGAGCTGTCCGCAACCTCCGACATGGTGGCCCGCAACGTGGAGGCCCTTGGCTCCACCGAGGCCCAGATTGACCGCGCCGCCGCGGCCCTGACGGAAATCGTGAAGAAGTTCAAGATGTAGCAATTACATCCCGACCATGGTGAACAATCGGTGGAGGGCGATGAGGTTGTCGTAGCAGGACTTGATGTCCTCCCCGAAGAATTCCGTGGCGTCATCCGCGGTGACTGTGCAGGTCATCAAATGGCCGTCCACGTTGTACTCAAATGTAACGCTGCCGAGATTTTCCACGGTGGCAAGGATAATGTACGCATTTTTCCTCATGGCCACCTCCGTGGCATTCTTAAGCCCCGGCTCCACGTTTTCCTCAAGCAATATTGTCCAGTCGTAGGGCTCGTGGGCGGTCTGAAGCGCATTGCCAAAATCGCCGAAAGTCTCATAAAATCCCAAAGCCTTAGCAGTTCTTGCATTGGCACTTGGGTCCCCGCAATAGGGGTGCTCCGCCTTGTAAACCGCAGAAAGCTTGGGCGAAATCGCAAGCCCCTTATACCAGACAATGCTGCCGTTAACCGTGATATAATCGATGGAACCCGAATTGTGCAAGGGAATCTCAAAGGGCACATTGACATCAAAGTCGTGGCTATAAAGGAACTCCGGTAAAATCGGCAGCCTCTCCTTTACCTCAATCTCCACATGATCCGAATAGCTGAACTCGCTTGCCACATATGAGTGCTTCGCCCCATCAGGCAAAATCTCCAAAACCAAATCCTCTCCGCTGCCGCTTACCCTGCACTTAACCGCCTCCGGAGAAACCTCGTTTCCAACCAGATACAATCTCGCAAAAAGTATTATCAAAGCCGTCAGCAAAGCCAAACCAAGGCTTCCCCAGAGAATACTACGATTTTTCCTCTTATTCTTCTTTAAAAAATCAATTTCTCTCCTGTCCTCAGAAGTGGGCTTTGCGGCCTCTTCCGCGTTTTCCTTCATCACCTGGTACGTCAGGCGGCAGCCGTCGCATTCCGCAAGGTGCTCCTCAACCAGGGCGTTTGTCTCCTCACTTGTGAGGCCGTCTATATATGAAGGCAGAAGATCTTTTATTACTGCACATGGTATTTTATTCATTTAATCTGCTTCCTTTCCCAGTTTTTCTTTTCCTCTGTAAAATGTAACTCTGGCCCAGTTTTCGTTGTGCCCAAGGACCTCTCCGATTTCGGCAAAAGACAGTTCACCGAAAACCCTGAGGTAAATTACCTCTTTGTAGGGTTCGTCGAGGTTGTGGATTTTTCTAAGAAGATCCACGCGGCCAATATTGCTTATGGCCTCGGTCTCAGCGGATGTTGATGTGGCAGCTGAGGCCTCATCCACTTCGTCGATGTCCTCCAAAGGCGGGTGTTTCCGCCGGTAAGTGATAAGAACATTCCGGGCAATGGCACAAAGCCAGGTGGTTATTTTGCAGCTTTCGTCGTAGCGGTCGCTGGTTCTGATGGCCTGGTAGAAAGTCTCCTGCGTGAGCTCTTCCGCAAGATCTTCGTCCCGGGTCTGGGAAACCAGAAACTTGTAGACCGTCTTCGCGTAATCGCGATATATTTCCTCAATCGGCTGCATCCTATCCCTCCTCTCTGTACCATTAATGCAAATTTTGTTGGATTCGTTACAAACTTTTTTTATTTTTTTCGCCTTTTTTATTTTAGCAGATATTTGGGGGATTTGGGCGGGGCCGACGTGCAGGTTGGGGCCGACGTGCAGGTTGGGGACAGGCCCCGATCTGCACGTCCGTGGATGTGCAAATCGGGGCCTGTCCCCAAATTGCACATCGGCCCCCACCCCACCCCAAATTGGAGTATAATAGAAGGTATGAGAAACGAAATAAAAACCAACCTTGAAATTGTAAGAGAAAATGTAAGGAAGGCCTGCGAGAAGGTCGGGAAAGATCCGAAGGAGGTTACCATCTGTGCGGTGAGCAAGACCAAGCCGGTGGAGGATATCGAAGCTGCGCTGGATGCGGGGCAGAGGCTTTTTGGCGAGAACTACGTCCAGGAGATTGTGGCCAAGTACGAAACCCTTGGCGGAACCCCCAACGAAAGCACCCAAGGCGGCGCTTCCAAGGAAACCCCCGGCAAGCCGGAGTGGCACATGATCGGCCACCTGCAGCGAAACAAGGTGAAGTACATCATCGACAAAGTCACCCTGATTCACTCCGTGGACTCCCTTCCCCTGGCCCTGCAGATTGAGAAGGAGGCCGCCAAGCGAGGCATCGTGATGCCGGTTCTTCTGGAAGTGAACATTGCCGGTGAGGAGAGTAAGTGGGGATTTACCAAAGAGGAAACCCTTAAAGCCGCCGCGGAAATCGGCGCCCTGCCCCACGTTAAGGTAGCGGGCCTCATGACCTCCGCGCCCTACACCGAGGATGCTGAGACCAACCGCCTGCACTTCCGCAACTTAAAGAATTTATTTGATGAGGTAAAAACCGCCAATTTCTCCGGAGTCGACCCCACCATCCTGTCCATGGGCATGACCGGCGACTACATGGTTGCCGTGGAGGAGGGCTCCACCATGGTTCGCGTGGGCACCGGGATTTTCGGCGCAAGAAATTATAATTAAACCAAAGGGGATTCAAAGAACGAAATGAAAACGAAAGTATTGGGTTACATCAGCGAGCGCGGCACCATTGGCGAGGCCGACGCGAAGAAGGTTACGCACCTGAATATCGCCTTCGGCCGGGTTTTTTCCGACGGGCGCGTGGACGGTGCGGAACACGATAAGGTTAAGATGATTCCGCAGATCAGGTCCTGGAACCCTTCTTGTAAAATCTGTCTCTCCTACATTGACGGCGACAGGAAAGCCTTTTCCACCTGTGCGGCGGATTCGGGGCTTAGGGCGAAGGTTGCCGCAAATATGGCAGCTTTGGTGCGCGAATGCAATCTGGACGGCATCGATCTTGACTGGGAGTACCCTTGTGTACCTTCAAATGGGACTTTGGCAAGTCCTGCTGATAAGGAGAATTTTACGTTTTTTTGCCAAGAGATAAGGAAAGCTCTCGATGCGGAATTCGGGACTTCGGAGGATTCAAGGAAGCTTCTGACCATCGCCGCGGGGGCGGATGTTTACTACATCGACTGCGTTGAGGTGGCGAAGTTGGCGGGGATTCTTGATTATATCTGCGTCATGACCTACGATTTGAAGTGCGGGTTCCATGCTCTGACCGGGCACCACACCGCTTTGTATACAAGCCGCGGCGATTATTTTATGAACAGCTGCGACAGGGCTATGAAACTGTTTGTGGATGCGGGATTTCCGAAGGAGCGACTGCTTCTTGGCGCAGGATTCTATTCCAGAAAATGGGAAAATGTGCCTGACGTGAACCACGGTTTTTTGCAGCTTACCAAAACGGGCGGCGGCTACGGCCCCGGGTTTACGGTGCTTGACAACGAATATATTAATAAGAACGGATATGTGCGCTACTGGGACGATGAGGCCAAGGCCCCCTGGCTGTTTAACGGCAGCACCTTCATCACCTACGATGACGAAGAGTCGCTACAGTACAAGTCCAGGTATGTCCTTGATGAGGGCTACGGCGGGATCTTCTACTGGGAGCACGGCTCCGACCCCTCCGGAAAACTGCTGGAGGCGATATACGAAGTAGTGCGATAGATTTGGTGGCTATGTGCAAGTTGGGGCGGGGCCGATGTGCAATTTGGGGACAGTCCCCGATTTGCACATCCACGGACGTGCAAATCGGGGACTGTCCCCAAACTGCACGTCGGCCCCAACCTGCACATCTACTTTCCCAGGAAAGGTCGGGCAATCTTAACATTGAAGAACTCAATCAAAGGTCCCATGAAAAATGCGGTGATGATGGTTCCGACTCCCGCAATGGTGGGAATATTTCCGATTGTTCCGCCGGCAAGCATGAACAGGGTCACTCCGAGAATGACGCAGACGATATCCGTGATGATGCGGACATATTGGAACTTGCCTTTTTTCCAGGTGTTAACAATGATAAGGGCCACGGCGTCATAGGTGGATACGCCCAGATCCGCCGTCATATAAAATGCCGAACCGAAACAGATGATGACCACGCCGATTACAAGGCATGCGATGCGGACGCCAATGTTTGGGTTCACAATGATTTTCTGTAAGAATTCGTAGGTGAACTGAGTGATGTAGCCCAGCAAAAACAGGTTTATGAAGGTCGCGATTCCTATATAATGCCTGTCAAATATTAAGGCAAACAAAAGCATCACCGCGTTGGTGATGACGTAAAGTGTGCCGAAGCTTATGGGGACGATGGAATCCAGGCCGGCCATGAAGGACTGGAAGGGGTCCACCCCCAGGGCGGCAATTTTAAAAATCCCTACACTTATGGCGCAGATGATTACGCCGAACAGGGACATAGCTACTCTTTTTCCTAATTTCTCTTTTCTCATAATTACTTTCTAAATTAATTCCTTTTTTCTTTGCGCGGGTCCTCCGGCTTTCTTGCATCTTCAGGGATGAGCCACATGTTTCCAACAATTTTGGCTCCCGGGACGCGACCGGCTTTGCACAGTATTGTAACCCTTCTTTTGCTGACTCCCCACTTGATTGCCATTTCAGCTGCCGACAAGAAATCCATAGTTTTTCCTCCGTGTGCTGCCACAATATCAACCGGGTACTACAGGACAATTATATTCGAAATATTTCCCCTATGCAAGCCAAATAGTGCGACAATTAGTTGCGCCCTTTACCGGGGAATTGTACCTGTAAAAAAACTTGACAGTCCATAGTGAGGTGTATATAGTCATAACGTAGTAAATAAAACCATACACAAGGAGATATCTATGAATTGTAACACATGTGGCGCTGAACTTGAAGAAGGCGCAAAATTTTGTCCCAAATGCGGAAATCCTGTTGGAGACAACGTTGCTGCACCCGTAAACGCACCTGTGCAGGCACAGACAACCGGCCTTGCCTGGGCTAACTTCCTTTGCTATTTTGCACTTTGGGCAGGAGCTGTAATCAACACTTACAACGCAATTTCATTTTTGACAGGCCTTGTTTATGCATCAAGCGGCGTATCTGCCGAAACTGTATATGATATATACGGAACAGGCCTTATGGTTATGGATAAAGTTTACGGTGTAATAATGATTGGTGCCGTAGTAGTTGCTGTTATTGCTGCACTTTCAATCATCAAGCGAAAAGCCATTGCAGGCAAAATGGTTTGCATCCTCTACGCAATCATCGTAATCAGTGACATTCTTTATGTTGTAGCCACAACCGCAATCACAGGCATCAGCACAATGACACCTGCCATTATCGGAAACGTTATTATGGGCATTGTAATGATTATCGTTAACACAATCTACTTCAATAAGCGTAAGCATATCTTTGTGAACTAGATTGTATAGCTTACTAAGCTTGCTTGAAGAGGCGCAGGTCTGCGCCTCTTTTTTTGTGCAATTGCTGCCGGGATGTGCAGGTCGGGGACTGTCGTGTCTTTGCATGCGTAGTGTGCAAAGCAGGGCTGTCCCCGATTTGCACGTCCTGAACCAAAATCAGTGTGGATTGTGTAATAGAATCGCAGTTATGGGGAATTATTATGCTTGTTGGTTTACATAAGATGGCGTTTTTGAGGTAGTGGGCGGATAAATGCTTGTTTTTTCTTAATTTCTCCGCCTGATTTGGGATTTTCGTGGTGTTATGTTAACTAATTTGTGTAATGAAACGGCAAAAAGGGCGTTTTATTATGATGCAGGGTGCAATTTTGATTGACATAACTCAAAAATCGGCAGATAAAGAGCGAGAAAGGCGCGAATTATCCGCTCGAGAAGGCAGAAAGAGCCTGAAGGCGGAAATTCTCCGCTCGATTGCGAAAAAACTTGCTAAAAGGAACTGAAATGCGCGGAAAGTGTGAAGGGGGAACGGGAACGGGAAAGGAAAAGGGAAAGGGAAAGTAAAAAGGGCAAGAAAAAAAGGCCTTACGGCCTTATTTCTTCCCGGTCAGGTAGTACACCGCCAGCGCTGTCCTATGGGATAGCCCCTCCTTGGAGAGAATATTGGTGATGTAGTTCTTCACGGTGCCCTCGGAAATAAACAGCTTCTCCGCGATCTCCTTATTGGAAAGCCCTTCGGAGACTGCACGGATAATATCAAGTTCCCTGTCGGAATAACCCGAAGGATCAAAGCCGCCCTCGTTCATCACAAGGGGCATCACGGAAGAGGCACTATCCCCTGAAGCCAGAGTTTCAAGGATGCTTCCCTCCATTACGCCGGTGCCGTTATATACAGACTTGATCATCTGCTTTAAATGCTCGGGAGTATGATTTTTGATTAGATATCCCTTGGCGCCGTTTCGAAGAGCACGGCGCACCAGCTCGTCATCATCGAAGGTTGTAAGAATCAAAACCTTTCCGAGATCATGCTCCACAATATATTTGGTAGCTTCGATTCCATCCATCTCAGGCATCTGAATGTCCATGAGAAATACGTCGGGGGCTGAAGTTTCGGCCAGTTCAATTGCCTCACGGCCGTTGGCCGCCACCCCAAGAACCTCGAAGTCATCATCCACATCAAGTATTATCTTCATTCCGTCGCGAACGAAATCACTGTCGTCCGCAATGATTACCTTAATCTTATCCATAGCACGTAACCTCTAAATCAAATCCGAAAACCAGGCTCATAATATCATCAAATCGGCAACAGCATGCTGACCTTAAATCCGGCCTCCGCCTCAAAATCTATATTTCCTCCAACACTTCTGACGCGGCTTCGCATGCCGGAAATCCCCATTCCGTCCACAATGTTGCTGCATCCCACTCCGTCATCGGAAATGCTGCAGCGAACCATTTTATTCATGACCACGATGTTCACCTCGATGTGCTTGCACTTCGAATACTTCATGGAGTTGGTCACCGCCTCGAAGGAATTATCAAGAATTACCTCCCAGATGTTATTGGGAATCACCGAAAGATCACCCTCGGAAACCAGAGACGCCTCAACTCCCTTATCGTTGCAGTCCGCCATTAATTCATGCAATTGTAAAAGCGCCATCTTCTTCTTTTCGGGCCTTTCCTTTCGAAGGATTGCCCTGATTTCATCCATTCCGGTTCGAAGGTTATCGATAACCTTCTGAAGAATTTCCCCGGCCTTCTCCGGGTCCTTGCCCATGAGAACCTTCGACGCCTCAAGCTGATAAATGGAGCCGTTAATGCTGTGCCCCAGCTTGTCATGAAGAGCCTGGGCCAGATCCGCCTGAACCTTGTACTCCTTATTCTCGATGTCGCGCTTCAGCTGCTGGCCGGAGATGGTGTCCTCCATAATCTGTTTCTTCATGGAAAGGAACACGAACTGGTGCTGGGTATAGCACACGATCATCATGGTAATTATGATAAAATGCGTAAGTATCTCCGCATCACCCCTTAGGAAAACAAGGACATAAGCCAGCAAATACCAGCGAAAGGAAACCTTAAACCTTGCCAGGAACTCAAAGGCAATGAAATATACAAGGAGAACAAAGGAAGGACCCTCCAGGGCCACAAGTACTCCCACAAGGACCGCTTCTCCCAAAAGGATAAAAATCTCCCACTCTCTCCTTGCCAGCTCCCTTATGGCAAAAAGAGCAATTATAAACGAAACAAGCAGGAGTACCCCTACAGATACTCCTGTTTTATTTGCTTTATCCATGAGGCCATAGAAACAGAAGGCCAGCATGAGAATAATTCTAACCAGTATGAAATAGTTTTCTTTTAGGTTGTCCCCCATTCGCCTGTCCTCTTGACTTTAAGGCCCAAACTTCCAAGGCTTATTGTCACGATTAAATATGCTACTGTAATACATATTAACATGAAGTACACGGAATTGTCGCCTGTAAGAATCATTTCCACGCCCTCCACAAACCATTTGTGTGGAATCACGTAGGAAAGGGTTTTGACGGCGCCGGTGGTGTATTCAACGGGGAAATACAATCCGCCAAGGAGTGAGGACATGCACCACACGGTGAAAGCCGCCACATTGGCACTCATAATGTCACCCATGATAATTCCGAGAACCATGGAAATTGTGCTAAACACCAGACCCATGAGGAAAATCACCAGCGTATACTGGGGTCTTGTGATGCCAAGATCCCCTTCTTTCAGGAAAAAACTGTATCCGCATAACACCGCCGTAACCATTGTGTTTACGCAAAATACTGCTGCAAATTTGGAAGCAAAGTACTTTAAGGTGTCAGTGCCCGTAAGTTTAATTCTTGTGTAAACTCCGTTCTTCTGTTCATTGATGGCGCCGTGGGCCACAAAGATTCCGCAGAATACATAGGCAAGAGTCATAATGGAGAAGGCATAACCCATGGAGGTTTCCTTGTCCTTCTGCTCGGGAGTCATATTTCTTTCCCCTCCCGTTACGGTTTCCACAATCTTCTTTTCGGGCAGCATATCATCCACTGCCTTTAAGGTTTCAATGTTATTTCCGGCACGGTCAATTCTTGAAATCTGATATCTGATTTCATCAAGAACAATGTCGTTTCTCTCATCCTCTGAAAGCCTGTATACAGTAACTTCAAAATCAGGCTTTATGTAAAGGGCAAGGCCCATTCTGTCGTTAAATCCATCGCTCTCGATTGCGTTTTTTACATAGGCGTCAGGGTCGGACTCAGAAGTAATATCCATTCTGTACACCGACATCAGGCCGCAGGTTGCCAGCTTATCAAGGAAATACTGAGATGTTTCGGTTTTTGCCCCATCATAAACTTTAATAAGATACTCCCCGGCACCGCCGTGATAAGCAACTTTTTCGTCGACGCTTTCTAACTCAATAACTCCTTCCTGTCCAGGATCCATGTTCATGACATTGACTCTCTGGGCCTTGAAAATAAAGGTGGAGAGCATAGGGACCACCACAAGGAAAAACCAGAATCCCTTGGATCTAAAGAGAAGTTTCATTGTTGATTTAATTAATGTAATCATGCCTTTCCTCCTCTTCTTCTGATTGCTCCGGCACAGATTCCAATGAATGAACATACAAGGATTATCGCTATGTCATAGAGAATCGATGATGAGATAAAGTCGCTTTTACCAATGCAGGATAATTCCACCAGGGCCCTGTTGGCGTGATAAATGGGGCTTAGCAGCTTGACGTTCTCGGAGTGAGCCGCGAACATGTAGGTCTCGAAGCTGCCGCCAAAGAAGCCGCACCACCAGACCAGCATGAACACAACCACAACGGTGGCTGCCATGTTTTCAAAAATCGAGTAAACCATAAGTCCAAGGGCCGTGGCTGCCGCAACGGAGAAGGTGATTACCACCATGGATATGGCCATGTTTCCCCAGTGCACCCCAAAAAGCGGGATGGATATGAGGGCTGCCAGGTTGGTTCCCAAGAACACCACAAGGACCATGGGAATGTATCTTGAAAGGTAAATCTGGGTTTCTGACAGGTTTGAAACCTTGAACTTTCTGGTAATTTTGTTTTTCTTTTCGCTGGCAAAAAGTCCGGCTCCGCAGATGATGGCGCACCAGCCGAAATACACGATTTCGATGATTCCGTAGTAGTCCACAGAATCAATGGCGGGCATGAAGTCCGGGTGCTCTATCTTTAACATGTCGTCCGTGGGCTCACCGGGAAGCATGGATGTGGCCATTCTGTCGTAGATTTTGCCGATGGTGTACTCAGCGATTTTGCCCTGCTCCTTGTTTTCATCGCTTCTGTATACGGTGTAGCTGCCGTCCTCGAAAACTATGAAGGCATCCAGGTCGTCCTTTTTCAGGGCTTCCTTAGGAATGGCGCCCTTGTATTCCTTAAGATTAAATTCCTCCTTGTCGGCGCCTTCCTTGATGGCATCCATCAGTTCCTCTGTCATGGAATCGCCCTTAATTTCATAACCCACTTCGATTCCCGTATCCTCCTCGTAGTGGGCCATCAGATCCGTGAAGGCGCTTGAAAGCACCGCAATAAGAATTATTGGTGTTATTACAAAAAGAAGAATGTTGGTGCCGCTTCGAAGCATCAGTTTGATGTTGTTCTTAATTAAATATCTGATCATTAGTAGTCCCTCAGCTTCTTTCCGGTCATTGTAAGGAAAACTTCCTCCAGGGTGATTGATGAAGTGTCGTCCTTAACCATCTTCTTAAGTTCTTCGCTGGTGCCGGTTGCAATGATCTTTCCGTTATCCATAATGGCGATTCTTGTGCAGATGGCCTCAACTTCCTCCATGTAGTGGGAGGTGTAGATGACAGTGGTACCGTTTTTATTGGATTCTTTGATTTTTTCCAGAATGAAATTCCTGGACTGAGGGTCAATGCCAACGGTGGGCTCATCAAAAATCAAAAGGCTCGGATGATGGCCGATGGCGCAGGCGATATTGAGACGCCTCTTCATGCCGCCGGAAAAGGTCTTGGCGTAGTCGTTCTTCTTTTCAAGAAGGCCCACGTACTCTAAGGACTCATCGATCCTCTTCTTTAGCTCCGCGCCCTTTATTCCATATAAGGATGTAAAAAGCTCCACGTTCTCCCATGCCTTCAAATTCCCGTGAATCGCCAGGTCCTGGGGGATGTAGCCAAGCTTGCCAAGAAGCTCCTTTTTATTCTTCAGAATGTCCTTGCCCATGAACTCCACGTTTCCCAATGTGGGCTTTACGATGTCGCAGATCATGTTCATGGTTGTGCTCTTTCCTGCACCGTTAGGACCCAGAAGACCAAAAATCTCCCCTTCCTTAATCTCAATGTTTAAGTTGTCCACAACAACCTTGTTGTCGTATTTCTTTGTTAAGTCGTTTGTCTTAAGTATGGTTTGCATTGTTTTTCTCCAAAAAAATAATGAATGTGTTATGTGCAGGTTGGGGACAGTCCCAAACTGCACCGTGCAACTTGGGGACAGTCCCAAACTGCACGTCATACATTCATTATATGGATTGCTTTTTTCCTTTTGTAGTGAGAAAAGGTACATTTTGAACATGACTAAAGTCATGTTGTTTGCCTCCCCCCTCCCCGCGGCAGGTTTGCACCCCACCGGACAACATTGCGACGAAATTAAATCGTCTGCTGCATTTTATATATACTGCATGCGGTACTGTCTGAGCATTGGCTATCGCCGCAGAATAAGCATATTCATCCCTCATTAACATATGATCGCTTGATTTTCTAATGCTTGAAGGCGCTTCCCTTTATAAGACATGCACAGAAAAAAAACTCGCAGAGAGCTTTCGCCCTCTGCTCAAACAATTTTTCTGTGCATGCTTGGGAAGCGTCTTCTTAAGCATAAGAAAATCTGGCGCTCCATATAAATCATTTGGGATGAATATGCTTACTCTGTGGCGATGCGAATGCGAGTTTATTGCATGCAGTATATTCTTATAAAATGCCGCAGACGATTTAATGCTTTGAGGAGCCGTTGTCCGGTGGGGTGCAAACCTGCTGCGGGGGATGGCAAACAAGGGTATGTGCAGTTTGGGGCCTGTCCCCAAATTGCACATCTATAATAAACGCTCGACGCATCTTTCAACATCGCGTATCTCGACGATGGGCTCGAATCTTGCTTATAGTTGCATGAAATTCTTAACATGATAGAATTAAACCATCTGAAAGAGGGAGGCATTTGCCATTGGAGACACAAATCAAAGCTGTAATTTTTGACATGTTCGAGACTCTGGTTTCACTGTTTATCGGCAGGACATACTTCGGTGAGGACATCGGAGCCGACGCCGGGGTGGACCCCGAGGCCTTCAGAAAGGTCTGGCAGGAAAGCGAACATGACAGGACTGTCGGAAAGATGACTGTGGAGGAAGGCATCGCCAAGGGCCTTGAAACCTTCGGAATCAATTCCCCCGATTTGGTAAAAACCATAGCTTCTCATCGCCTGGATAACCTTAAAGATACCTTTGACAACACACCGGATGATTCGGAAACTCTCCTAAAAGAACTTCATAAAAGAGGAATAAAGATCGGTCTTATTACCAATACCTTTTCCGATGAAAGAGACATGATAAGAGCAAGCAAGCTCTTCAAATATTTTGACGCCACAAGGATTTCCTATGAGCAGGGCGTCTGCAAACCCGACCCTTCCATGTACAAATCCATCATGGAAGAATTCGGAGTAAAACCCGAGGAGTGCCTCTACGTAGGCGACGGCGGCTCCAGGGAATTATTCGTGGCAAGAGAACTTGGCATGAAGCCCGTCCAGGCCACCTGGTTTCACCACCTGGCCTTCGAGCCCCACATCCCCTGCCCTTTATTGCCGGACGAATTCCCCCAGGGCACGAACCAGTTAGACATTCTCGACTATATTTAGGTGCAGTTGGGGACAGGCCCCAATTGCACGTCGGACCCACCTGCACATATCAAATGAGGTTTAGTCTATGAGAAAAGAACACACGACTATATTTATAAGAAAAATCATAGCATCTCTAATTGCAGCCTCAGTTATTCTATCTATGCCGGCCTGCAGTCAGGGCAATTCCAAGTACGCCCTCGAAAACATTGAGCTGACTGAGGATGTAAGAACCTGGGTGTGCCCTGAGGAGCAGTACGCGGACACCATTTCTCTTTACAGAAAGGAACACTTCAAGGGCACCACCGTGGTCGCAACAGATGAGGAAGTGCTGTTTTTACATTGCGAAAACGCCGTCGAAAAGGACGGCGTAACTCTTGTGTCTCAAAATACAATTTTCGACCTGGCTTCCATGAGCAAAACCATCACTGCGGTTGCCATTTTGCAACTGGCTGAAAAAGGACAGCTAAACATAAATGACACTCTTGATAAATTCTTCCCGGGCTTCGAAGCAGGAAAACAAATCAGAGTTTATGACCTTCTTCACATGCGCTCAGGGCTTCCTGATTACCTGAATCAGCCCGAAAAGTTTTGGCCCGAAACCGATGACATCGGTCAGCTGATGCGGGATCTGTGCAGCGACAAAATCACCGATGAAGAATTCCTTGCTGCGCTTTATTCAACTCCAAATCTGTCTGAGGCCGGACAGGGCTTTACCTACTGCAACACCAATTACCGTCTTTTAGCCATGATTGTCGAAAATCTTTCCGGCATGAAATTCTGCGACTATCTCCAGAAGAACATCTTCGATGTCTGCGGCATGACCCACACCACTTCCATGGCGTTGGGCGATTTGACATACGTTCCAACTAATTTTTCTGCAGTTTATAATGCCGGTCTCACCGACGAAAACGGCTACCCCATGGACGCCAACAATTCCAGGGGGGACGGCGGAATCCACTCCTGCCTCACGGATATGCTGGCATTTGACCGTGCCCTCTTTTGTGGAAAACTCCTCAGCAAAGAATCCATGGAAACCATGCTTTACGACGAAGATGGCTATTGCTGCGGCCTATTCCACGTTCCGGGATACTATCACGCCGGTAAAGGATTCACAACAAGAACCCAGAACACCATAGTTCCCTCGGAGGAGTACGGTCACATTTACATTATCAGACTGTCACATTCGTGAAGATTCTCCTCTTGACAGTTGTAAAGCCCGGCGGTCGAATCATCATCCCCACCTACATCAACAAAACTAAAAAAAGCAGCTCCCTGGCGGTGAAGTTTCTCACCATGTTAGG
>JAEEGK010008092.1_pt1 | contig 24905 bp, 20 predicted proteins | sample 8958771 | NCBI WGS metagenome assembly JAEEGK01 (sample SAMN16246547, study PRJNA631951) | gut metagenome | biome: gut microbiome; feature: rumen; material: SC-attached | host: Bos | place: Iran: Karaj | collected 2018-10
TCGTCGGTCTTGACGTTCTTGATGGGACCCATTTCCTTCAGGCATTTCTGGTTAATCTGACGTGGGTCACCCAGTACACAGATGCTGTAGTGATGGCCCTTGACCCATTGCTGCTGGAACTTGACGACGTCCTGCAAGGTGAGGTTCTGCACGCCTTCATAGAGTGTCTTGTTGGGGTCCTCGCTGAGGCCGAATTCAGCCACGCGGTCGATGTAGGTCCACAGCACGTCAGCACGAGTGGTGCGCTCGGTGCGCAGACGGCTGATCAGCGCATTCTTGGCATTCTGGAATGCAGCCTCCGACTCGGGCATCACCTCGATGATTTCGTTGAAGTGACTGAGTGCCTCGGGCAGCTTGTCGTTCTGTGTGATGATGTGGGCCTGCATATTGTAGGTCTGTTCGTGGCTGCTGGGACGGATGAAGTTTGCCCATGCGTTGTAGGCCAGACCGCGAGTCTCACGCATCTCTTGGAAGACGATGGCATTCATCGAACCGCCGAAGTACTCGTTGTAAAGGTTGCGTACGGGTTCCAAGGTGGTGTCATAGGTATTGCCGAGGTTGCAAACCTGACGGAGATAGGTGTTGTTGGCAATGTAGGGAGCCAAATAGACCACATTGGTCTCGGTGGGCAGCATCAGGTAGGTCTTGTTGGCGGGGCAGTCCTTCAGTTCGGCGGCCACCTTGTGGTATTCGCCGATGAGGCGGCTTACTTCATTGGCTGAAGTTGGACCATAATAGACAACGCGGTGCTTGAGGTTTTGGAGTTCGTGGATGCAGTCGGTGAGGTTTTGGGCCTTGAGGGCAAGCAGTTCGGCAGTGGTCAGCGTGTGTGCCTTTACATATTCGGGACCGTAGCTGGCGTAGGTGATGAGCTGGCTGTTGTTGGCACCCTGCGAGAGCTTGTTGTCAGCCCTTGCCTTGAGCAGTGCCTGCTGGAAGACGGGGAACATCTGGTCGTTGGGCTGTGCATCGGTCAGCACTTTGTCCAGGAGCTTGATGGCAGCTTCGAGATTCTCGTTCAGACCTTCCACAACGGCATAGAAGCGGCGGTTGCTGCTTCCCAGATGGAAGGTGCAGCCGAGGGCATAGAATGCCTTCTGCAACTGCTCGGGCGTCATGTCGGAGGTGCCGATATAGTTCGAATATTCGCCAACCAGAGGGAGCACCTTGTCGGCATCTGCGCCCATTTCGAAGACGTAGTCGAGTTCGAAAAGCTGATTTGTCTCGTTCAACTTGCTGAGTAAGGTCAGGCCGTTGGGTGTCTGTGAAGTCTCGACCTCCTTCGAATAATCTACGAAGACGGGCTCGATGGGTGCAGGTTCGTTGTCCGCAATGGCGCTGAGGAAGTCCGACTTGGCATCGCGGTTCGACTGCACAGGTGTAATCTCCGGCTTGTCGATGCGCTGGATGTTGGGGTCGGTACCCTGCAGCTTGTTCACATATACATAGTTCTTTGCGTTGAGGTGACGCTGGGCAAATGCCATGATGTCCTGCTTCGTAATCTTAGCTTCGCGGTCGAGGGTCTTGATGGCGTGTGACCACTCTTCGCCATTGATGAAAGCATTGACCATCTGCATGGCGCGGAAATTGTTGTTCTCGAGGCCGCGCTGTTGGTTGAGCTTCTGTTCGGTGAGCACGGAGGAGAGGAGCTCGTCGTCAAACTCGCCTTGGGCAATCTTGGCAACCTCGTCGAGCATCAGCTGACGTACCTCGTCGAGACTTTGACCGGGCAGAGCCATGCCGTAGGCCAGCATAATGGTGTAGTCGCGCATGGCTTCGGTCTCAACGCCTGCAGCCAGCACCTTCTGCTGCTGATTAAGGTCGAGGTCGAAGAGGCCGGCCGTACCGTTGCTCAGAAGACCGCTGATGAGGTTCAGGGTGTCCATCTGGTCGGAAGCTGCACCTTCGAAGCGCCAGCCGAGCATCACGTTTTCGGCCTCCTGGCCCAGCACATCCTTGCCGACGGGCTCGGTGATGGCAGGCTGAGGTGCAAAAGTCAGCTGGTCGGGGTTGTTGTCATATCCTTCCTTGGCATTCCAGTCGCCGAAGTACTTTTCGATGAGGTCCACCATGGCATTGGGCTCAAAGTCACCTGAAAGGCTGATGATGACATTGCCTGGAACGTACCACTTGTTAAAGTAGTTCTGAATGTTGACGAGCGAAGGGTTCTTGAGATGCTCCTGGGTACCGATGGTAGTCTGAGTTCCATATGGATGGGTGGGGAAGAGCATTGCCGACAGGGTTTCGAATTCCTTCGACATGTCGCGAGTCATGCTCATGTTCTTCTCCTCATAGACGGCTTCGAGCTCGGTGTGGAAGAGACGGAACACGGGGTTCTTGAAACGCTCCGACTGTATCTTTGCCCAGTTCTCCACCTGGTTCGATGGGATGTCCTCGGTGTAGCATGTCACGTCGTTCGAAGTGAACGCATTCGAACCGTTGGCACCAATCATGGCCATCATCTTGTCATACTCGTTGGGGATGGCATACTGCGAAGCTACGCCTGAGATGGAGTCGATGATGTGATAGGCTGCTTTGCGAGCAGCTGGGTCGGTGAGTGTGCGGTAGTTTTCAAAAAGGGTTGTGATGGTGTCGAGCAAGGGTTTCTCAGCCTCGTAGTTCTGAGTGCCGAATTGTGTGGTTCCCTTGAACATCAGATGCTCCAGGTAATGTGCCAAGCCGGTGGTCTCGGCGGGATCGTTCTTCGAACCGGTGCGCACGGCGATGTAGGTCTGGATGCGTGGCTGCTCCTTGTTGACAGTCATCGACACGGTTAGTCCGTTCTTCAACTTGTAGGTCTGGACGTTCATGGGGTCGCCAGGCGTGGTCTCGTAGTGGTAGCGGTTGTTGCCGCTGCAAGCTGCCAGCAGAATGGTGCTGCATACGAGCATCGCGCTGGCAAAGATTTTAGTAATGCTTTTGTTCATAAGATATATTAAAAGATGTTATTGGATTATCACGGTCTTCAAAAGGGCCTTGTCGAAAACTTCGCAAGCCACTTTGTTGATTAGTTCGGGAGTGACGCTGTTGATGCGATTGCAGGTCTGTTCGAGCGTCTCCACCTTGCCCAGCCTCAACAGGTTTTTGGCAAGGGCGATAGCGTTGTTCTCCATATTGGCCATGGCAACGCCCAGCTGTCCGCCCAGCTGTTTCTTCGCGTTGCTGATCTGTCGAGGCGAAAGCAATTCGTCCTGGAATCGTTCGAGCTGCTTGTGGCAAAGTTTGAGGCAACGATTCACGTCGTGGTGGTCACAACCGAAATAGATGCCCAGGTAGCCGGCGTCGGTGTAGTTGTTGATATTGCTCTCAACGGTATATACCAGCCCTCGGTGTTCACGCAGTTCCAGTCCCAGGCGGCTGTTCATACCCGGACCTCCCAGAATGTTGCAGAGCAGGGCCAAAGCTGCTGCATGTTCATGCCCGATGGGATAGGTGGGAGCACCTAGCAGGACGTGGCTCTGATGCGTGTCCTGATGGATGATGATAGGCTGCGATGACGCTGCATCGCCACCAATAAGCGAGGAGCGATAGCTGTTGACCTGGTCGCTGGTCGGCAATCCCTCTCTATTGGCATGGGGCACTCGTGTGCAATGGAAATACTTTTCCACCAGTTTCACAATCTTGTCGAAGGGCGTGGCACCTTGATGGAAGAAGATCATGCGGTCGGGCGTATAGTTCTCGTCGATGAAACGGATGCTCTTCTCATGGTCGAAAGTGCGCACGGTTTCTTCGTTGCCGAGTATGTTGTGTCCCAAGGCTTGCCAGGAAACGTTTGACGAAGAGGAAGAGAACAGTCGGTTCTCAAATTCGTCAAAAATCAGTTCTGTAGGCGTATCTCGATACGACATTATCTCGTCAATCACCACCTCGCGCTCCATTTCAAGCTCGTGCTGGGGCACTGTGGGATTGCAAATCAGGTCGCACAATAAGTTGCAGGCGCGATCGAAGTCCTTGTTCAGTCCGATGGTGTAGAACGTGGTCTCCTCTTTCGTCGTGAAAGCGTTCAGTTCTCCACCTACGCTCTCCATTCGGTTGTTGATATGCCACGAGTCGCGAGTGGTTGTGCCTTTGAAGAGTACGTGCTCTACGAAATGAGCCATACCGTACATCTCGGGTCCTTTTTCGTCGCGTGTGCCGCAGTCAACCATGAAACCACAGTACATTACAGGACTGTCGGATGTGCGATGCACGATGCGCAGGCCATTGTCGAGGGTAACGCTTTGGTATTGCGTATAATTTGTCATTCAATCTTTCAATTCCGGTCTAAAACGGCGCAAATTTACAAAAAACTTATCATAAAATGAACATCCTATTGATATTTTCCTTATTTTTGCAACGAAAACCGTGAGATTTGACAAATGTAAGTTGTATTTCTCACCTAATTATTAATTGATTAATTATTTATAGTATGTTGCTTCAACTTCCCCTTCTCGGCATCATTGGCATGCAGGAGATCCTTATCATCGCCATAGTAGTTCTCGTCCTCTTTGGGGGTAGAAAGATTCCTGAGCTGATGCGCGGTCTCGGCTCTGGCATCAAGAGTTTCAAGGAAGGCATGAAGGACGGCATGCCTGACGAAGATGCCAAACAGGATACGCAACAAAAGACCGAAAAAAAAGAGGAAGAGAAGTAATCCCTTCTCTTCCTATTGATTATCAAACTCTATCTCCAGTTGTTTTGGTTCGGGTAGGAGGCGGAAGCTCATCCGATGGTAAGGTGTTGCGCCATGTTGAGCGATAGCCTCTCGATGTGCCTTGGTGGGGTATCCCTTGTTGACATTCCATGCATAGACGGGGAATTCCTCATGCAGGGCATTCATTGTGTCGTCACGGTAGGTCTTGGCCAGGATTGAGGCGGCGGCTATCGACATCATTTTGCCGTCGCCCTTCACGATGGTCTGGTGTGGAATGTCGGCAAAAGTCGAAAAACGGTTGCCGTCAATGAGCAAAAACTCGGGACGAACCACTTCGCCGCCGCGCAACACACACACCCGGCCGTCGGCTTCGTTCATGCTTAGTCCGCGAATGGCTCGGTGCATGGCTTCGATGCTTGCACGAAGGATGTTCAACCGGTCGATTTCGTGATTGTCACACACACCAACGGCCCAGGCCAATGCCTCCTGTTGGATGATTGGCCTGAGCGCGTAGCGTTGTTTCTCGCTAAGTTGTTTCGAATCGTTCAAGGCTGCCAGCCCGCTCTCTCCACTGGCGATACGCTCAGCAATGTCGGGCGGCAGTATGACAGCAGCGGCATAGACGGGACCTGCCAGACAGCCGCGTCCCGCTTCGTCACACCCTGCTTCTTTGCGACCTTGCTTCAGATAGGGTTTCAGCATTACTGTAGTTCCTCTTCTTCTTCCTCTACTTCCAGCAGAGGCAGGGCTGGCTTGTCGGCAGATTTGGGACGAAGGGTAGGATCATTCTGATATTCTTCGAGCTCCTCATCCACCAGCTCCTCGCCATCCTGATTGACGAAGCTTACAAACAACGTCGAAGGCTCGTTGAGCTGCTGCTTGAAGATGTTCTTCAGTTCTTCGACGGCATCTTCATCTGGGATGTAATTGTAGCCGGTGCTTTCGAAGTGACCGCCTTTCGAGAAGAATGCCATCAGGTGCCAGGTGAAGCGACTCTGTCCACCCTCGTTGTGATATTCCTTAGCATACTCGAACATCCTGTGTCGGGTGATGATATTACGCATCTTGACCATTACCATCACGTCCATCGTCACCTTGGTATATCTCTGTACCTGTGTGCTCCAATAGACAGCGTTGATGACGTCGTTCTCATTAGTTAATTTAAAATAGTAGAAAGGATCGGGTACATCGCCAAAGGCCGAGCATTCCAGGCTCATGACATTACCCCTGGGCATAGTAGCCTTCTTCATCTGACCGAGAGCCTCAGTTCCCTGGCAGATAAGCAACAGACTGAATAGGCTAATCAGAAAGTGTTTCATAATGCATAAAATTTTAAGTTAATACCGGTAGTTAGATCACGCTGCAAAGATAAGGCATTTGCATCATATTTCCAAATTTTTTCAACAAAATTTTTACAAGGAGCAGTAAAAGAGTATCAAATGAAGAAGGTTTCGCCTCACAGCGAAACCTCCAAAACCAATTAATAAGCCTTTTGTGAGTAAACCGCAATCAATTACACAAAAACACAATCCAATATTACAAATGAATCTAACAACATTATGTCTCTTTTGACGGTACAAAGGTATGGCATTTTATCGAAAGAGCGTATCTGCTGACAATCTTGTCGTGCGGATACGCTCTTCATTATCGAAAAATGGGACAATGTTGTTGATGCTTAAAGAGGGGCTTTCATGATCTTGTTGACCTTCTTCATCGCCTTATGTGTGGCCTTGTGGATCATCTTAACGTCGAACCCGCTGACGTCATCGGGCCAATAGGTATTATAGAGGATAGACTTGCCTGTAAGAAACTCGCACCAGGTGCAGGCTGCTGCAAATCGGCCCAACGATAATGAAAGGTGGATGTCGTCGCGGTTCATGCAGTCTCCTAGGTCTTCACGTGCCAACTGTACGGTAATGCCGGAGGGAATACAGCGTTCAATACCCACCTTGGGGAGCTCTCCTTTGGCTGTATTCAGGATGGCCTTGTACATAGTTTCCTGACTGCTTCCATAGCTCTTGAAGGCACCGCTTCGTGACTTCTGCGGGTAGGCCCAGGTCAGATGCCAAACGATTTCGACGTTCGGATTGGTAGCCAGTTCTTGCACCATCCGCTTCAGTTCGCCCAAGTTCTTGAATGAATCTGGTTGCCCCGATAATGGGCTGGCCTGCTGCAGGGAGATGATGTCCCAAGGTTCGTTCACGATGATGGAATCGAGGCGCGATTTCTTCGTGTCGGTCTTCTTGCCGCCCACGATCTTGCGGAAGGCATAGTCCGTCTTGCCCGTCTTGAGATTATCGAGATGGCGGTCGATGCTGCATCCTCCGATGTAGGCATTGCCGATTACGAGCGAGTCGCCTTGTGCAGCAGCAAGCTCATAAAGGTAGTTTTCTACAGCATCTTCCGAGAAGCTATTGCCGATGGCCAGCACCTTGATGGTCTTGGCTTGCAATCCAATGCTGACCAGCAGCATCAGTGACAAGATAGTCAGTCCTTTTCTTTTCATTTTACTTTATTCATAAATTTCTCACGTCCGACGATGAATCGCAGGTGTTCGCCTTCTCCGATCAGGCCGTCTTCGTCCGAGGCACTTACCTTGAACTTCAGTTTCCGACCCTCCACGCCAATCAGTTCTGCAGTGGCAGAAACCGTGTGTCCGATACCCGTGGGCTTGATGTGCGAAGCCGCAATATGTCCTCCTACTGTCGTATAGCCTTCGTCCAGACTATCGGCCACGCAAAGCATGTCGGCATTCTCCATCAGCGCCAACATAATAGGGGTAGCCAGGACCCTGAGGTCCCCGCTACCCACTGCACATGCCAAATGGCATTCTTCGACCACCAATGTACTGGTGTATTTCTTGCCTGTTTCCATATTATTCGGTTTTTAGCGTCTTTGATGACCACCGCCATGTGATCCACCTCCGTGAGAGCCACCATGCGAACCGCCGCTGTGAGAGCTGCCGCCTCCACGATGCGAGCTGCCGCTGCTGATGTGCGATGAGCTTGCTGCACGGGTGGTGCCGCTGGCGCCACGCATTGTGCTGCTCTGGACGCGTTCCGATCTGCCGCTGGCCTGCTGTCGCATCTGACGACCGCTGTTGCTCGGCTGGGCGTGCGAAGCGCGGTTGTTGCTTCTGCCTTGGCTGGCGCCGCCACGATTGCCGTGGTCGTTGCCGCGACCATTGCCTCCGCCCTGGTTGGCGCCTCCGCCGGGATTGCCGCGATGGTTGTCGTAGCTTCCGTCGCGATGGTTGTCATTGCCTCCGCCACGATGGTTGATGCCATGATCGTTGCCGCGGTGATGGTCATTACGCCCATGATCCATTCTCTCGTGCCTTGGAGCAGCAGGAGTGTGACGAGGCGTTGCGTGATGACGGGGACGTGCGGCGTGAGGGCCGAAGTCGTGACGACCGCCTCTGCGATGGATGGGACGCTGATGGGCATACATGTGGTGATGATAGCGGCCTCCACCATAGTAGCCGTGGGGGAAGTAATGACGTCCGTGACCTCCGTAATAGGAGTGGTAGATCAGCGGAGCATCATAGTAGTAGAACCGATGGTTCGTGTAGATGTCGAAGATGCGGAACAACCAGTTGCCGGCATACGTATAGACGGGGCGGAAGAAATAGTCCAGCGAAATGAATGCCAGATACTGGGCCTCCGTCATGATGTAGCGCAGGTCGTCGTTGCGGTAATCGAGGTAATTGTAGTACCTGTCGATATACTCGGGGTAACCATAGACCACCTCGTCCATGATGGGATTGATCGATGCAATGAAATCATAGTTGATCTCATAGCAGTCCTCAATCTGCTGAGGCGTGAGGTTAAGCTCGTAAGCCATACGATCGGTCAAGAAACGTGCGTTCTCGCGGATCGCCATAGGGGTTAGGGCGAAGGCCTGAACCGCTCCGGTAATGGCTACTGCCAGGGTAACAAGTAACTTCTTCATTGTTTCGTCATTTTATAGGGTTTATACTATTTTTCTTGCTTTTGTCTCTAAGACGTGACATCATATGGAAGGTTTAAATCGCTTAATATGGATTCAGGAATGAACTAACGACTCATGAAATCTTTGCAATTTGAAGACCATAATAAGATTAAGGAATTGACCTTTCAACGAGATGGTGAGACTTTCTACAAACCTATTGACGTAGGAGCTTATGCTATAAATAATGACTGTCCTGGTATCTGGTTCGACCCTGTACAGATCATTAAATGGACTATTGATGATGGCACACGATTGGAATATAATAATGGTAGAGACGAAGTGGCGCTTTTTGCCCATCCATTCTCGTCAGATAAGGTGGGCGATGTTGAATTGATTGTCGGCAACAAGTATGAAGATACCTTAGAAGATGCGCTTGCACGTATTGCAGAAGAAGAGGGAGATAAACCTGGGTCTAATAGGTGGTTGGACAGTGATGCAAATGACAAGCGCCCCACAATCTCACGTTTCCCAGCTAATGGAGATATACCTGCCATGTGGACTGGCACGACAAACGTTAGATGGATGAAAGAACTTCAAAAGATTACCTTGGGTTATGAAAACTTCTATGGAGGTGGAGAGGTAGTCAATGGCGTTCCTCAGTGGTGGAGAAGTGGCTTGCATGACAGTTTCTGGTATCAGTTCCTTGGTGATGAACCGGATTAAGATGATGATTAATACTTCGATTATCAAATATAGCGGGCATGGCTTCGGTTATGCCCGCTTTTTATTCGCTACAATGGTTATTGTACTTGCTTTCTTATTTTATCCTGCGTTAGTTGCGTAATACAGATGAATAATTGACATATTAATGCAAAGTAGAGATGGCAATAATGAAAATGAAACAGCAAATTGTGAATAAAGAAACTTTCTATTGTTACTATAATCTTGGTGGACTGGAAAAGATTATCTATCTTTGTTACCGATTTTGTACATTTTCAATTTATATGTTATGCCTTGTAAATTGTGAATACAAAGTTTATTGCTTGATTAATCTCTTAATTATTTAATATTTTACAAAAATCAATTATGAAAAAGTATTTATCTTTTGCGGTATCCGCAATGGCTATCCTTGGGCTTGGCAGCCTTACGTCCTGCCATGACGAGGATTTTGATGTGAGCACCGCTGTGCTCAAGGAACATGCCTTTGAACATGCCTTCATCAATGAGTTCGGTAAACCTTCGGAAAACCAAAGTTGGGACTTCTATTCACAGAAGTTGAAGTCCATTGGTCAAGGGGCTGGTATGACACGTGCTACTCAGGCTGTTATAGAACCAGATTTTACGCTCGAACAGCCAAAAGATGATGCGTATTTTAACAAAATTGTTAAAGAAATTGGTTATGCCTTGGAAGAACAACACGACAATTCAGATGTTGGTCAGAACGGTTACGACCTTGTTTCTACTGGCGACTTCAAAATTTATGCAGTAAGATATGCTGGTAGCATAGAAGTACAAGATAGTTACGCTTTTGAACTCGGCTATATCGATGACGTCAATAAGGTTGAGGTGCCTCTTTTCCATACTGGGTTTAAGTCTGGTTATACCGGAGCAGGTGATGGCGATGGTAATGATAGTTGGGGTAACCCTGGCTGGGCAGCAGAAGTTTTTATCCCAGAAGGAGCATCATTTATTTTTTATTTAAGATACACAGCTAATGGGACTGAGAGGACGTTCTATACGAATCAAGTGCCATCTTATTCCTGGGGATCTGGTAATAATACTCGTACTCGCACGTATGACAAGTACGGTGGTACGTCCACTTTGCTTTATTCTGCCGAGCATATAGACGAAGCAACAGGCAAGGATGAACAGGTTATGATGATTGGTTTTGAGGACGGTTGGGCGTTGCAAAACAATTATACTCATAACCCAGACTACGACTTTAACGATGTGGTCTTACTCATCGAAGGAAAACTTCCTGTTCCTACGGCTAAGCGTTTCTTCTGCGAAGACAAGAAGTCATTAGACTGGGACTACAACGATGTGGTATTCGATGTGTCGAGCACCGGTATCGTACTTCGTGCTGTGGGTGGTGAACAACCCGTCTTCCTGCGTGTCACCGATCGTCTTGGCCACACTGAAATATACGGTGAGCTTCATGAACTTATGTTATCATTGCAACAAAAACCTCAAACATCGGATCAGCCTGACAATAGATTGAAGAAAGTGACCTATAAACGTATGAAAGATGGTGAAATGAAGACCTTCTACAAATCCATCGACGTATCTGCCTATGAAATCACAGGTTATGACGATCGAAGTGTTTGGCTGGATCCTGTACAGATTGCAAGATGGACAAATTTGGGCACTCAAACAACGCACACACGTCTTAATCCTACAGAGGTGGAGCAATTTAGTGTTGACGAATCTTTCCCAGGCAAAGTCGAATTGATTGTGCTCGATGAATGGGCTGAAAGTTATAATAAGAATGCGATGCTCAATGCTACGAACTATCCTGATTTTGGTCCATTGGATCCCGATACAGGTACGCCTTATCCAATCAATACGGATGGTGGGTATCAGCTTATCTCGTTGAGCCCTGCCGGAACAGTTCCTGCTATGTTCATCGCTCCTGTCTCTACCAAATGGGTGAAGGAGCTCCAGAAGATTACCTTGGGCTATCAAAACTTCTATGGCAAGAAAGTAGATTCAGGAACCACAACGGAAGAAGGCGCCCCTATTTACTATTATTGGTATGAAACCGCAGTCAATACTGATAAATTGTATACCTTCCTTCATGATGAACCTGAACCTGAAGAAGAAGAACCATAAGATTATTTTCATCATCTATTATTATATTGCTTAATCAGGCGTGGCTTCGGTCATGCCTGATTTTTGTATTTACGAAAGATAAGAAATATGACAAAGAAAGTTGGAATTGTTATGCTGAGATTGCAAAAACGGCATCGAAATAGCAAATTTTTAGGATGATGTTTGACTCGAGTCGTTAATTCCTTTGCCGTTTGAATTCAATTGTCTATCTTTGTACCCGATTGTATATTTATCAATTTATTATTTACTTTGGTATTTTTTATTATTTACCTTTGTTTTAATAACAGTAATTAATAAATTGATAAGAATTGCTTATATTATCATTTCAAATTTATATAATTTTTTACAATTAATTATGAAAAAGACCTTACCTATTGCGATTATCGCAGCTTCTCTTCTCGGGCTTGGCAGCCTCTCCTCCTGCCATGACGAGGATTTCGGTGTGAGCACCGCAGTGCTCCAGGATCATGCCTTTGAACAGTCCTTTATTAAGGAGTTTGGCAAACCTTCTTCCAATCAGACTTGGGACTTTTATGCTCAGCAGATGGAGGCTCTTCGTCAAGAGTCCGGCACAACGCGTGCTACTCAGGCAATCAATGTTGAAGTGATTAAAAATGAAACCATCAAGCAGCCAACGGATGCTTATTTTACAACCACTGTGCAAACGATTGGTTATGCATTGGAAGAATATGTCAACAACTCTGTTGTCGGACAAAATAATTACACGCTTACTTCTACAGGTGACTTTAGGATTTACGCTGTAAGATATGCTGGAGCAATAGAAACACAAGAAAAATACGCTCTTGATTTTGGCATAGCATATTATGAAAATGGGCAGCGTAAATTGGTGCCAATTTTCGGATATGGGTTTAACACTGCAGACGGATTCAGTCCGACTAGTGGTAGCTATGGGAACCCTGGCTGGGCAGCAGAAGTTAAGATTGATAAGGGTCAGAACTTCCATTTTTATTTAAAGTACACCTATGATTTTCCCGCAGGGAAGATGAATAATCAAGGGTCTACCATTGCGGCACATAACCAAGACCAAATTTTCTATTCGAATGAATCGCCTACTTTCATTCAGATAGATGGCACACCCCAGACATTTTCTGATTATGATGGAGCATCGACTTTGCTTTATTCTGCCGAGCGTATCGATGAAACTACTGGTATGGATGAACAGGTTATGATGATTGGTTTCGAAGACGCTTGGGGCCATGGCGCTTATCCAAGAGGATCGAACGGTAATGGCACAAAGGATGGTTGGTTTGATAGAGACTTCAACGATGTTGTCTTCCTCATAGAAGGAAAACTTCCTGTCCCTGCCGCGAAGCGCTTCTTCTGCGAAGACAAGAATTCATTCGATTGGGACTACAACGATGTAGTATTCGATGTGTCGAACACGGGTATTGTACTTCGTGCTGTGGGTGGTACGCTGCCCGTTTGGCTTAGGGTCACTGATCGTCGAGGCACCCCAACTGTTTATGGTGAGCTTCATACGCTGATGCGATCATTACAGACTGATAATAAGAAAACTAAACCGAATACTTTTGAACTGCCAGACGAAAATGGAAATATGAAGACCTACTACAAACCTATCGATGTAGCGGGTTGGCAGACACATCATGACTATCCAGGTATTTGGTTGGATCCTGTACGTATTGTTCAATGGACACACCTTGGCACTGATGTAGGAAACAACTTCACCCGACTTGACGAATCACAAAATGAGTTGGAACGCTTTGCCAACCCATTCGCAACCTCCAAGGTAGGCGATGTTGAATTGATTGTTGGTAGCGATATTAATCAGACCTGGCAACAGGCAGTTGCACTAGCTGAGCAACCAGATGATGATGGTATTTGGGCGGGTGCAAAAGAGCTTGGCTCAAAACCAAAAATCGTGAAGCTCTCTAGTATTGGAGGTATCCCTGCAATCTGGTCTGGCTTAGTAGCCAACAACTGGATGAGGGAGCAGCAGAAGATTACCTTGGGTTATCCGGGCTTCTACGGAGCTAATGTCCCTGTAGGTGGCTCCGAGCCGCAGTGGTGGAGTCCTACCAATGAATCATTTCTGTACTTCTACAAGAATGATGAAAAAGACGATGATGCACAAGGTAATTGATAATTCTTTACCACCTTATATAAACAATAGGCATGGCTTCGGTCATGCCTAATTTCTATAATCGCAAATCCCAATCTTTATTTCAGGAAGCACTCTGTCGGCCGACAGAGTGTTTTCTTCTCCAGCATCGAGTACTCTGACGACCGACAGAGTACATTCGCAAACTGATAAAGCATTGTGACGGCCGGCAGCGTGTTTCCTTCTCCAGCATAGAGTACTCTGCCGGCCGACAGAGTGCTTTCGCGAACGGAAAAAGCATCGTGCCGGCCGCAGAGTGTTTTCTTCTCCAGCATCGAGTACTCTGACGGCCGACAGAGTACTTTCGCGAACGGAAAAAGCATCGTGCCGGCCGACAGATTGTTTCCTTCTCCAGCATAGAGTACTCTGACGGCCGACAGAGTGCTTGCGCGAACGGATTAAGCATTATGACGGCCGACAGAATGCTTGCTACAATCATTATCGTTGCTTTTTCGTTGTCATCAATGCATTTGCGAAAAGATGGGAAAAATAGGGAAGAAAACACTAATTTATGCTATGCGGAGATTGCACAAGTAGTGTAAATTAACGAAATATTTGTATGGATAATGACTTAAGATTCGTATTACTTGGCGAAGTGGATGCCTTTTTTATAATTTTTTACTTTTGTTTTTATAAAAACAGTGGTTAATAAATTGATAAAGATTTCTGAATAACTCATTTTTAAATTTATATTTTATTACAACAATTATGAAAAAGAACTTACCTATTGCGATTATCGCAACTGCTGTTCTTGGGCTTGGCAGCCTTACCTCCTGTCAGGATGAAGATCTTGGTGTCAGCACACAGACTTGAAGGAACGTGCCTTCGACGATGCTTTTGCAAAACAATTCGGCAAACCTTCGCCCAATCAGAGTTGGGACTTCTTTACCCAGACTATGCAAAGTTTGGGCAAGGGAAATTCTCCCGCTACTCGTGCATATACCGAACCATCCGCTTCTGATAATAATTGGAGTGTAACACATCTTAGTAGTCAACCCTCCTATATAACAACGGAACTTGTAAATCGATGGGATGATTTGCTGCCTGAATATCAAAACAATTATACCATGGGGCAGACTCAATATACGCTGGTTTCAACCGGTGATGGTATATTTACGATTTCTGCTATTTGGTATGGTGGCGCATTTGAGATTCAAACAGGCAATTATACAACTCACCTGAATCTTTGTTTCAGATATGAAAACAATCCCACTGTTTACGAGGTAGAGTTGTTCGAGGGTAAATCCATGGGCGCTTTCGGCAATCCGCAGTTGGCGGATTGAGTATATCTGAAAGCTGGTACGGAATTCTGGTTCGCTTTGGAGTACCGAGCCACTGGTAATAATCAAGTCCTGCACCGTTTTGAATCCAAGGAAAAGATTCCGTATAATTACCAGTATATTGAAACTGGAAATCATCCAAACGGAACTTCTTATACGGATCCAGTTACTGGTGAAACTGTTAATTACCCATACGCTTATTCAACTTTCCGATATAAGGAAAGAGACTATCATCATATTTATAATGGCTGTTCCCAGCTTCTCTTCTCGGAAAAAAGTTATTCCGACAATAGGATTGATAACTTTATGGTCATAGGATTCGAGGATGGTTGGCACTATCCTACTTATCTTGATTTTGACTACAACGATATCGTGCTTTACCTCGATGGCGACCTTCCTGTGCCTGTCGCTAAACGGGTACTTGCCGAAGACCTTGAGCAGTATGACTGGGATTACAACGATGTGGCGTTCGATATTGAATACAAGCGTATGGTTCTTCGTGCAGTAGGAGGTACAAAGCCTGTGTATTCGCAGTTTAAAGATAACGACGGCAAAACAACTACTACAGAAGAGCTTCATGATATGATGGCGAAGCAATATAGATATGTGAACCCAAGCAACAACCAAATTGTATATCCTTATCCAGATGGAGCTCCAAAATTCCAGGCACCGATTGGTATATGCCAATTAATGTTGGCACTCCTGAAGGTATAGGCGTGGAAATGCTGCCCGCCCTTATCAAACAGTGGGAGACTCCCCTCACTGATGCAGAGATTATGGACATGGGCACTCATCAAGATATTGTATTGCTTGTTGGTGAAGGTGATGAGCAAGAGGAATTCCCAGGGATTGCTAAAACAGACAAGAACGGTCAAACTGTAATCGTTTACTCTGCCGGTGAAAAGGCTCCCGCTATGATCATGGCTCCTGTTGAGACTCGTTGGCTGAAGGAAGAACAGCGTATCTCGTGGGGCTATCCATGGTTCTATGACGGGAATCCTGCAGCAAGCGGAACTCCTTCTGTCGCAGATTTTTGGTATTCGAATGGCGTAGAGCGGTTCTTGTATTGATGTTTTTTTGAAATTTACGGATAATAGCATCGGACATGGCTTCGGTCATGTCCGATGTTTTTTTCTTGTGGAGGAAGATGTCGTCGTGACAACCGACTGAGTGCTTGCTCCGAAATATCATTGATAATAATGAAAAATTTATGTGACAAAAAGGACTTATTGGATTGATTTTTTTGGATGGAAAAAGATTTAAGGAAGAAAAAAAGTATAGGGGATGATATTTTTATGTAACTTTGCGCCCAAAATCATTCAAATTAATAAGTTAAAAAATCATGACCAAAAAGATTTTAGTTACAACAAGTACATTTGCTATTGCTCTTGCTATGGTTTCCGGTTTATCTTCGTGCCAAGACGAGGATCTCGGAGTGAGTGAAACAGTACTTAAGGAAAGAGCCTTTGAACAAGGCTTTACCAAGGCGTTCGGCCAGCCCTCGGCTGACCAGAGTTGGGATTTCTACAATGAGAAACTGCGGAGCCTGAAAGGTAATCTGGTCGAGGAGGAAGCATCGGAAGATGCTGAGACTTCCGATATGACACGTGCCACAATGGCTACAATTTCTATTGATGATGCGGAACAGCCGGCAAGTGTTCAGGAGAACAGTTCCATTTGGACAGACCTTATGCCCGAAGGTCAGAACAACGCGACTAAGGGACAGAACTTCTTTTCGTTGGTTTCATCGGGGACGTTCACGATTTCGGCGGTTCAATATAGCGGTCGCTACGAGGATAATAGCGATTTTAGAGTGGGAATCCGCTATAGGGATAATAATAATAGACTGCAGAAAGTGACACTTTTTGGCCCCAGCGAAATCTCTGGCAACCCCGGTTTCGCCAAAACCGTGACATTGACTGAAGGTGCTGAATTTGATTTGTTTGTCGAGTATGGAGGATTTATTTTTACACATACCTATTACACCGACGAATACCCCAATCTGTTGAATGCCTTCACCGGACGTTTCGATGGGCCTGCATTGCTGCTCTATACGGGCGAGAGTGAGACCGAGAAAGTTATGGTTATCGGATTTGAGGAGGACTGGGGTCTCATTGTAGGTCTTAGAAATGACCTCGATTTCAATGATGTAGTGCTTTACATCTCTGGCAATCTTCCAATGGCTTCACCGAAACGATATTTTGCAGAGGATCTCAAATCGCTCGACTTCGACTACAATGACGTGGTATTTGACGTGACTAATGCCGGTATCACACTCCGTGCTGTGGGAGGCACATTGCCTGTTTATTTGAGGGTGAAAGACAAGAAGAACAAGACGACTACAACCCAGGAATTGCACGAACTGATGGGCGGTAGCACGTATGTGGATTCAAAGGGAGAGACATTCTACCAGCCTATTAACGTGGGCGGAAAGAACGGCATCACTAAGGATGCTGTGAAGATTGTGACTTGGACTGACAATGAAGGCACACGTCTCACCAATGAAGAACTTGCTGCGTTCAACGATGTCACCTTGCTTGTGGCCAAGAAGTTTGGTGCAACGGCAACGGCTTTGACCAATGTCGATGATTTCACAGAGGTGAACCCCCAAAATCCAGCTTTGCTCACTGTGCCCTCAGAGACACCCTGGATGAAGGAGTTGACGAGAATTGATAAGGGATATCCGAATTTCTTTGGTAGCGGTTGGTACGAGGAATCGAATTCGGAGTATCTGTATAAGTAGTCATCTGCAGTAATTTGTTCCTAAAAAATTATCGCCAGTCGGCAGTAAGTGCATAAGCACTTCGCCGACTGGCGTTTTTATAATCTCTGAATTACATTTACTTTTTAGCTCATTTTGATGTTTTAATTCCAGCTGATAATCAATGGTTTATTTTTGCAACTGAAATGCAAATATTTACTTTGCATATCATCGACAAGTTTTGATGTTGGAATAATCCATACCTTTGCACCGCAAAAACTGCAAATCGAAATTTCATTATACATTATTATTATTATTAAAACAAACATCTATGAAAAAAACGATCAAGTTATTCGGTGCAAGGCTTGTGATGATGCTTGTGATGATGCTCGTGGTACAAGTGGCGTCTGCGCAAAGCAAAATCTCAGGTACCGTTGTTGATGCGACTGGAGAACCTGTTACGGGTGCATCCATTGTTGTTGTCGGAACCCTAAATGGTACGGTTTCGGATATTGATGGCAATTTCAGCATCAATGTGAAGTCCGACGACATGCTCCAGATTTCTTACATCGGTTATGTTACGCAGACCTTGAAACCAGTGAATGGTATGACAGTGACACTGATGGAGGACAACGAAATGATTGATGAAGTGGTTGTAGTAGGTTACGGTGTGCAGCGCAAGAGCGACCTTACTGGAGCTGTGGCGAAGGTGGACGGCAAGACACTTGAGGAGCGTCCGATGGCAAACATTGTACAGGCGTTACAGGGCGCAGTGCCTGGCTTGAATATTTCGGTTACTGGTACCAATGCAGAGGGATCGAGTTCGCAGACGCGTATCCGTGGCGAGAAGTCCATTTCGGCCGACAATAAGCCGCTCATCATCCTCGATGGAATCCCGTTCGATGGCCCTTGGTCGGAGATTAACCCCAACGATGTGGCTTCGATAGAGGTGTTGAAGGACGCTTCATCGGCAGCAATCTATGGAGCACGTGGCTCGAATGGTGTGATTCTGATTACCACCAAGAAGGGCGACAAGGGAAAGTTGAACGTATCCTACTCGGCTAATTTTACTGTCAATAAGGCTGTCATTGTGCCGCGTCTGATGACTGGACAGGAGTTCTGGGATGCGAAGATTGATGCATTGAAGGCCGCTAACGTGATTGACCCCACCCCCTCAAATCCAGAACCTTGGATGGGTAATATCACTATGACAGAGCAACGTCTGCACGATGCCGGATTGGAGACCGATTGGCTTGACCTCGCCCTTCGTACTGCCTTCAGCCAGCACCATAACTTGTCGTTCCGTGGCGGTGTGAACAAGACATCCTATTATGTATCGTTCAACTTGGCCGACAATGAGGGCATCGCAGTGGGTAACGCCTTCCAACGTGTTAACCTTCGTGTCAATCTCGATCAGGAATTCACCGATTGGCTGAAATTCTCGACCAATACCCAATTGGGCCGTTTTGACCGCAGTGGAAGCAATGCTTCGTTTGGCCGTGCATTCAAGATGAACCCCTTGGCCGAAGCCTACAACGAGGATGGTACGATACGCTCTACGGCTTGGGAGGATTCGAGTGAAGCATTCTGCGTGAACCCACTCGACGCCTTGAATAACAGGACACGCGATATCCGCTATAAGGTAGTAACCAACAATGCCTTGGACATCAAAATCCCGTGGATCAAGGGTCTGACCTATCGACTGAACACTGGTTTTACTTACGAGAACTCGTCGTGGAAGCAGTATCAGGGTCTCGATACCTACTATGGTGCTCGTGCCAATGGTATCATCAATACAGACGACTGGCACTCGGAGGAGTGGATCCTCGAGAATATTGTCTCCTACAATCGTGAATTCGGTAAGCATCGCCTGTTCCTAACCGGCCTCTATTCTGCACAGAGCAAGGAGTATGAGCAGAACACGATGGAGGGCAAGGATTTTCCAAATGACGTGATGTACTACTATCAGATGTCGAAGGCCAGCACTTCGTCGGGCAGCTCGTCATACTGGAAGGTGAACCACCTGTCGCAGATGTTCCGTATCAACTATACCTACGACAGTCGCTACCTTTTGACCCTCACGGCCCGTCGCGACGGCTATTCGGCCTTTGGTGCTGACTCGAAGTTTGGCGTGTTCCCATCGATGGCCTTGGGCTGGAACGTGATGAACGAAGAATTCTTCAAGCCGGCAGCCGATGTGATGAACAACCTGAAGATTCGTCTCTCGTGGGGCAAGAACGGTAACGAGGCCATCTCGGCCTATTCGTCGCTGCCCAACCTTTCGACCTATAATTATCTGAACGATGACCATACGGCTATGTACGGCTTCTTCCCCGAGAAACTAGCTTCGCCTACCCTTGGATGGGAAACGACCCAGCAGGTGAACCTCGGCGTGGATTTCGCGTTCTTGAACAACCGCATTTCCGGTGCGTTCGACACCTACTGGTCGCGCACCAAGGACTTGTTGCTCAATCGTTCCATCCCCACCATCAACGGTACAGGAAACATTACCGAAAACCGAGGCAAGACCAAGGGATCAGGTTGGGAACTGCAAATCAATAGTACGAACATCGTGAAGAAGGACTTCATGTGGACTACGACATTGAACCTCGCTCACTACAATACGGAGATTGTCGATGTGGGTATCTACGACGAGCAGGGCAACCCTGTGGACGACGTTGCTTCACGTTGGTTCATTGGCGAGCCCATCAGTGTGAACTATGATTACAAGAAGGTCGGCATTTGGCAGATCACAGATGCTTCGAATCCCAAGGGTCAGCAGGATCCCAACTATCGTTACTCAATCCCTGGATACGTGAAGGTGGATGACAAGGATGGAAAGAACGACATCACTCCCGATGATATGCAGCTCATCGGTTCGGCAGTGCCTTGGCTTATCGCTTCACTCTCGAACAGCCTTTCGTACAAGGGACTGACACTCACCGTATTCCTCAACTCGGAGTTTGGACGCTCGGCCAACAATACGCTGATGACAGTCTATTCGAACTCGTATCGCCAGAACCGCCTCTATCATGATTTCTGGACTCCAGAGAATCCGACGAACGACTACCCAATGAATAGCCTTGATGCTGGCCCCAATCCCTACGATGCAGGCTTCTACGAGGATGCTTGGTTCGTGAGACTGCAAAATGTCAACCTGAGTTATAACTTGCCATCCAATTGGCTCAAAAAGATCAGGCTCAGCCGTGTACAGGTTTATGTCGATGGCAAGAACCTGAAGGTTTGGACCCCTTGGAAGGGCCTTGACCCGGAATACACTTCCAACCAGCTGAGCACACCGCCGCAGCGGTCGATCAGTTTCGGCTTGAAAATCGATCTTTAATCAACAATGGTCTTCAATCATATAAATATATAAAAGATGAAAAGCTTCAAAACAATCATAGCATGTCTGGTCCTTGCCCTCAGTTTGGCAGGATGCAACGAAGATTCCTTCCTCGAAGAGCAGCCCCATTCGTCGCTCTATCCCGAGAATCTTCTGGTGGATTACAACGGTTTCCAGTCGATGATCACTCCCCTCTATGGTATGATGCGTGCTGAATATCGCCGTGCTGATGCTCTGGGAGGAGGCATTCCTCTGGTGCTCCACAGTGCGTGGGGTGGAGGAGTAGATAACTCCTGGGCCAACAACAGTCATTCGGAGTTGAAGTTCATGTACTACCCGTCTGCCATCAAACAGGTCGATCTGCAGATCTTCTCAAACGTCTTCCAGTGGTGCTATCGCATCATAAACACAGCGAACATGATTATCGCTCGTGCCGAAAACGAAGATATCAACTGGGGTGTAGGTGCACAGGCCGAGAAGAACAAGAACGAGATTCTGTCCGAAGCTCGTTTTGCCAGGGCATGGGCCTATCGTCACCTGACCTATTCCTTTGGTGCAGTACCCCTTTCACTCGAAGAGATTACTGGCTCTAACTATCGCACCGACTGGGAACGCACCGACGTGAGTGAGATTCGCAAGGCGATGGAGGAGGATTTGCTTTTTGCTGTCAACAATCTGCCGCTCCGACGCAGCAACAACAGCGAGATTTCTGGAGCTATGGCACGTCATTATCTGGGCGAACTCTATTTGGCTGAAAGTCAGCCTCAGAAGGCCGTAGATGTCTTGAAACCGCTGGTCGAAAGCAGTGAATACGCTCTAATGACCGAGCGCTTTGGCAAGAATGCCTCCAATCCGGGTTGTGCATTTATCGACGTGTTTCGCACACCGATGTATGTCGATGGCAATAAGGAGGTTCTATTCGCCTTCGTCAATACCGAGCCTGAAAACTCGGCCTATGGCACAGCTGAGGTTTACATCAAGAGTACCTACAAGGACTACTATTCGAACGATGGTACCATCAAGAAGAGCAATATGAATGACCCTGACTACACTTCGGGAGCATGCACATGGCCACAGGCCTTCTGGCTCAACAACGGAGGCAAGGGAGCAGGACGCATCGTCCCCTCGAGAGGCGCGCTGCGACTCTATGACTACAAGGGTATGGGTACTACCGACGACCGTATCTCAGACTACGCAATGGTGTGGACCATCAATGACCGTGCTGCCGACGGCACCATCACCAGTTTTCTGAACAACGGACAGGCCGTGATCGACACCACCGTGACGTCGAAGATGACCGATGAGGCCACCACTTCGATCAAGAAGTACAACTGGCCCACCACACGCAAGTGGGACTATACTGCACCTGTGAAGGCTAATGGCGACAAGGACGGCTGCTACCAGGACATCGTCTATTTGCGTTTGGCGGATACTTATCTGCTCTATGCCGAGGCATTGATGAAGACCAGCAAGAACAGTGAGGCCATCAAGTGGATCAACAAGGTGCGTAACCGCTCGCATGCCGTAAGCATCAGTGAGAACGACCTTGCCGTGGGTGGTATGGATTTCATCCTCGATGAACGCAGCCGCGAACTGCTTTCGGAGGAGGAGCGTAGGCATACACTGATTCGTGTGAGCCAGGAGAACGGAGGCGATGAACGTGCCGTCGATAACTACTTCAAGCGTCGTATGCGCCAACTTAACGAGATTGCCGGCCGTCCGGCTCGTGGCATGAACGACTACGATACGCCAGTGCTCTTCCCGATTCCACAGAACTTCATCGAGTCGAACTCAGGCCGCGTTCTGGAGAACAATCCTGGATATTGATAGTTTAGTTATATATAAATGTGTGTTAAAGTGGTATGGAACTTACTGCATTCATCGTCGCAATCGTCATCATTGTCGTGACGGGTTACTTCCTTTACAAGAAGACCAATCCCCAGGGACTGCTGCTGCTTTCCGGCCTGCTGATGCTGGCCTTGGGCATAGCGTTCGGCATCAACCCTTCGAAACCGGATAATCCGACGGGAAGCATCTTCTTCGACGTCATTCGCTTGGTCGAGGAAACCTTCACGAAAAACTTCGCTCGAGCAGGCTTGATGATTATGACCATTGGTGGCTATGTAGCCTTCATGAATGCCATCAAGGCCACCGATGCTTTGGTCTATCTGTCGATGAAACCTTTGCGATGGTTCAGGAAGTTTCCATACCTGAGTGCTATGATCACCATCCCTATCGGACAGTTGCTGTTCATCACCACGCCGTCGGCATCTGGATTGGGATTGTTGCTCGTAGCCTCCTTCTTCCCTGTCCTGATCAATCTTGGTGTGAGTCGTCTGACGGCCCTCTCTGTCATAGCGGCCGCTACCATCTTTGATCAGGGTCCGGGATCGGCCAACACTGCCCTGGCTGCACAACTCATCGGACAGACCAACGACGAATACTTCATCACGCACCAGCTGCCATTAGTCATACCTACCACCTTGGTCGTCATGGTTCTGTACTATTTCAGCAATCGCTACTTCGATCGCAAGGACCATAGTGTGGAGGAAAAACTCCCGGAGGTCACTCGTCCTGAGGTCCCGTTGTTCTTTGCCATCCTACCTGTGCTGCCTTTGGCCACCCTGGTCATCTTTTCACCCTTTGTCGGGCTTATTGGCACGCATGTCAAGATCAACACGACGATAGCCATGATCTTCTCACTGTTCGTTTCGCTGGTGGCAGTTGCCTTCTGCAATCGTGATTTCAACAAGACGTTTGCCTTGTTCGGTACTTTTTGGAAGGGGATGGGCAATGTTTTCGCTTCGGTCGTCACGCTGATTGTCGCAGCCGAAGTCTTTTCGAAGGGGCTCATCAGTCTTGGCTTCATCGATTCGCTGGTCAATTATTCGTCGAACGCCGGACTGACGGGTATTGGCATTTCGGTAATCTTTGCCATAGTGGTCTTCGGTGCTGCTGTACTGATGGGAAGTGGTAATGCGGCGTTCTTTTCGTTTGGACCACTTTTGCCCCTTGTGGCTACGCGCATTGGCCTCCCGGCCTTTGCCTTGGTGCTTCCGTTGCAGCTTTCGGCCAGCATGGGACGTGCAGTTTCGCCCATTTCGGGTATCATTGTGGCAATCGCAGGTGTGGGTGGCGTGTCGCCTATGGATCTGGCCAAGCGAAATGTCATTCCGCTCACGGGAGGATTCCTTTTCTTGCTGGCCTATCATTTTATCACTCTTTAATACGTTCAAGATGTTCACTCTTATAAAGAATGCCGACATTTATGCCCCCCAGCATCTCGGCATTAATGATATCCTGATTTGCAACCGTCAGATAGTATACCTCGGACATAACTTGCAACTGCCCGACGGGTTGGAAGTTTGTGTCTTCGATGCTGACGGACTCAAGGTCGTACCTGGTTTCATCGACCAGCATGTCCATGTGATCGGTGGAGGCGGGCAGCTAGGCTTTGCCTCACTTGTACCTGCCGTTACTGTAAGCGAACTGGTGGAGGTAGGCACTACCACAGTGGTCGGATTGCTTGGAACCGATGGTTTTGTGAAAGACCTTGGTACCCTCTATGCCGCCGTGAAAGCCATTTGTCAGGAAGGATTGTCAGCCTATATGCTCACGAGTTATTATGGTCTGCCGGAACGCACACTGACGGGAAGTGTAGCCGAAGACCTTATATATATAGATAAGGTAATAGGCTGCAAACTGGCTATGAGTGACGACCGCAGCAGTTTCCCGACAACACTCGAGATATTGCGACTCATCAACCAGGTGCGATTAGGAGGTTTTACTTCGGGTAAAGGCGGTGTTCTCCACATCCATCTTGGTGCAGAAGAGACGGGCATCGCACAGTTGATCGACATAGTGAAGCAGCATCCCAAGTTCGCTGACTATCTGTCGCCCACTCACCTTATTCGTACGCGTCCGCTTTTCGAACAGGCTTTGGAATTTGCGTCTCTCGGTGGTATGATTGACTTCTCAACAGGTGGAACAAAGTTCGATCAGCCCCGTAATTGTGTGATGGAAGCAGTCAGCCGTGGCATCTCAAT
>JAEEGK010008094.1_pt1 | contig 24898 bp, 25 predicted proteins | sample 8958771 | NCBI WGS metagenome assembly JAEEGK01 (sample SAMN16246547, study PRJNA631951) | gut metagenome | biome: gut microbiome; feature: rumen; material: SC-attached | host: Bos | place: Iran: Karaj | collected 2018-10
TTCCTTCTTCTATTTTCCATTCTGATTTTTAGAAGGACCTTAAGTCAAAATATAAACCCTGCTCTTAATACCGAAATAAGAATCACACTAATAACTATTAATATAACTATTTTCATTTACTACCTCCGGAAATCGAACATATCCGCATTTCGCCTTGGGGATTTTTTCAATATATTTGTCAAACGGAATCACAACCTGAAATCCGTCATCATATAAAATTCTTCTATCTGATATCTCAATTTCCCGGCTTACTAACCTGTATCTTCCTTCTGATGTTTCATTAAGCATTTCATCAAGTCGCATAAGTAAACAAAGAGCCGAATTGTATTCTCGCTTCCTATATAGACATACCATTGTTTTCTCGTTATCCGTATACTCTTTGGGAATAGGCATATCCAACAGAGCTATAAAAAGTTTTAATGCCTCATATGCCTTGGGATTATTCTCATATGTAACTTTGCTAAGCATCTTTGCATCTACTTCACTTGCATTTACGCCTAAATATTCGCCTAAAACAAAAAATGTGGCTGCCACATATCCGCTTTTAGTCTTTCCTATTTTTCTATCTAGGGTTTCAACTCTTACACATCTCATGCATTCTCCTTTCTGAACAATAAAAAAGCGATACCGTATTCGCCATACAGTACCGCTTGGGTTTCCTGATTAAATTGTTATTTAAATATATCCACTATTTAGAAAAACCTGCTAATAGTTTGCAAGTCTTTTTTTATCAGTTTTTCATCTTTTTACAACTGTCTTAAATTATACCACGACAAATAAGGTCAGACAATTTACTGACCTTCTAATTCTTCGTATTTCATTGGTTTTGTAGGAATTTATTTATGCTTCTGTTTCATTCAAAAGTGCAGATACTCTTGAATGATATATTCGAAGGAACTTATTGTATGCTGCAAACATTGCTACACGATAAGGTTTACCTTCTTCTCTTTTCTTTAGGAAATACTCACATACCGGATCTCCTGCGTATATCTTTTGATGTTTATTTACCGCATCCATTATTTCATAGCCTATTTTACGCATTATCTTTGACCCTCTTTTAGTCATATGTCTCTCAGTCCCCTTGAATGTTCCCGATTCATACGGATCAACATCTATACCCGCATATGCTATTAGAGCCTTTGCATTATGAAATCTTCTTGGATCTCCAACCTCTGCCATAAGCCTCGGTCCCAAAGAACTTCCTATGCCTTTCATAGACATTACCATTTCGTATTCAGGTAATTGCTTTGCTATTTCTGTCATTTGCGTTAAAATACTATAAAGAGAAGCATTTACTTCTCGCAAAATATTTACCGCTTCCCTGACTACCAACTTGGTATTCTCGGACGGTTTTATGGTGGGGATACCTTCTTTGGCAATCAAGTAAAGCTGGCCGGCTTCTTTTTCACTAAAGAGATATCCCTTTTTCTTTGTCCATGCATAATATTTCTCGAAAAATTTCTTTTCTGAATATTTAGTTATCATATCCAAGTGATAAAAATCATAAACAAAGTCGCTTTGCTTATCTTTACCGGTTGCTTTATTAAAATCATCCAAAACACCATACATTCCGGGCAACGATCTTTCCATTATGTTATACAATTTAAGCATTCTATCCTGTCTTGTTTTCATTATCGAAAAGTATTGTGCTCCAAGAAATTTAAGCTCAGCTCTTTCTCCTTCCATTTCAAGTTCTTTGGACTGATAATACCAGTTGTCTATTCCGTATTTCGCTATAATCATCGAATCGATTCTATCAGTCTTAGGATTCCTTATACCCTGGCATCTGTATCTCTTCATCTCCAAAGGATTAATGACACGAACATCATAATTCTTTTCTTCCAAATATGATTTTATTGGCAGATGATACGTTCCTGTGGCTTCCATAATCACATGTATTTCTTCATCATACATTTTCATTTTGTCTGCCAATACTTTTAGTTCGCTTTGAGTATGCTTAAAATCCTTTGGTTTCATAAGCACTTCACCAAACGGTCTAACAATACAGACTGTACTTTTTCCTTTCGCTACATCAATTCCTACGCTTATCAAAAAAACACCTCCTTAATTGAATTCATAAACGGCGACCACCCGCACTTATTGAAATTCATTTTCGTTGGTGACACGTAATCTTGGCTAATCCAAGTCACAACCTGCTTAAACGAATGCACTCAATAAAGGGAAGGCTGACTGTTTTTCGAACGTGATCATTTTAAACGTCACTACTGTAATTACGTCAGGCCGTTATCCCTTTATTATAAAAAATAAGTGCAGATGTATCATTAACATCTACACTTATATAGTACGAAACTGTAATTTTCTTAGTTAATTATCTTCCGATTTTATGTTCTATCGCTCAACTCGACAAACCTGAATTTGCCGAGCTCTGAATCATTTAATAAATCATCCTTGTATGCCTTTAGGGGTTCCAGTTTTATAGAACTCTTTAAGACCTTTATATGCAAATGATTTTTTTCAATCCTTATCTGCTTTTCCTATAATACATAGTTCTAGTATATTGAATCTCGTCACCCAGGGTTTCACCAATCTTCTTTTCAAAATCAACTTCATTAAATTCTGGGAAAAAGGTATCACCATTCTCAATCTCTATGTCAACTTCAGTAATATACATAACATCCACTAAAGGAATAGCCTCTTTATATAATCCATAACCTCCCGCTATAAATATGTTTTTTTCTTTTGCCATATCTATTGCCTCTTTAACAGAACTTGCAGTTCGAACGCTACTCGCTTCAAACTGTTTGGTTTTTGAAACAACAATTGTTTCTCGGTTCAAAAGCGGATGTCCAATTTCCTCATATGAACGTCGCCCCATTACAACAACATTTCCCGTTGTGAGCTCTTTAAATTGTTTTTGCTCTCCTTTAATTCTCCAAGGAATTTCTCCACCTTTTCCAATTACATTATTTTTTGAACGAGCTACTATCAATCCAATCATTTATCTCCCTTTCAAACTGCGATTTGTCTATTCTATAAAACTGTAATTTCTTTTTGTTACTTAATCGTCATAAAATCATCATTTATATCGTAATAATTGATTGCCTCCAGAATCAATTCCGGCGAAGCGTCCGCTTTCTGGTCTATGGCACACGATATGGTGTCCTGAAGCAGTTCATCACTCCATATAAAAACCATATTTCTTTCAACGATACTCTCAGGAAGAATTTCATTGTCATCGTCATCGATATCAACTGGATCTTCTATAACGCATATTGTATCCAGTCCTATTTCATAGTCTGCACTGTATAAACTCCAACTTTCATCGGCATAGAAACCGGACATGCCCTTCTCTTTGTAAAGATTGGCAACATATTCTATTACTTCTCGCATTGTAACTTCTTTGTTTTTTACTAACATTTCTTCCTCCCCATATATTTATAAAAACTGAAATTTCCAACTCAACCACCGATAGGGCATCCCAAATACATCCTTTTTATTTTTCCCTTTTTATTTACTGTTAAATAAATTGTACAATAGTCGAATCCCAAATCATGACCTACAACTGCTTCACTGTTCAGACAAACTTCTTTTTCTCCGTTTTCATCATAATCTCCTATCGAATATACCTCATATCTTTGTTCTATTTCATCTAGATTTCTTCCAATAAATGCATGATTATTTATTTCGTAATATTCACTATGGTTATAAACATATCCTATTAGAGAAATCAGCATAATTGTAAAAACAATCGAACAAATTATGTTTCTTAATGCCTTTTTCTTCAATGCAAGTCGTGCAATCATACCCGTCAAAAATACAAACAAATATAATAATATCTGTAGACAAATAACAAACATTATGTAGAACCAGAGAAGCATTCCATTGCAATCCAACATAAAATCTGCAAAACCCACATCTTTAAGCACTACAAAAAACAATATAAGAGAACCAACCCAAAATAAAATACTTATTAGAATAGCAATAGCTCCGATAATCTTTTTATGCGTAATAAATAATCGAACGATTAAAACAATAGGACCGACTAAAATACCTACCCCAAGTAACAGTCCTACCGAAAGCCATATATATAATAAGTATGTCTGATTAATGTATAATAATTCTTTCACTTTTAACACTGTCTCCAAAATATCATTCTTAATTTAGGCAGTAAAACCAAAATTTTCCAAGTTTCTAACACTATTCATAAAGTGCTTTTCTAATTTTGTTTGCTGTTTCAATAAACTTCTCTGGATTTATTTCTTCTGCAAAAGCTTTATCCATTATATTAGCTATCATTTTAGCTATATCTTCAGATGAATCTTCCTTTGTGATAGTATCCACAAGTTTTTGCGAATATTCATCAAATTCATCATTAGGAGCATGACTCGCTAGCAATCCGAAATAATCATATTCATCAATATATTTCTTAATAATCTCAAATCTATTCATTTCACATGTTTATTTAACAAAACTGTAATTTTCTTAGTTAATTAACTTTACATTTAAATCCTTTTACCCATAACTCCGCAAGAATCTTTATTAAGTCCACATTTATTATAAAATACTTGATTTTCTTCAATAGATATCAGCTGTACAACAGGAATATTCTTTTCTCTTAACTGAGTTTCTAGTTCTTTTAGTAACTCTCTTCCAATTCCCTGTTTTTTTCTCTCCGGTACTACAAAAAGCTCTGATACAAAGAAAAAATCCTCATCAGCATAAGGATCAATAAATCCAAGAAGCCCGCCTATAATCTTTCCATCTTCTTCAGCAGCAAGTCCCATAGCCTCAAAGTTTTCCATGATTGAACGAACCCTTCTCTCTGAAGTTTCGGTTGTCCACTTTTCATTCCATGGTTCCTCTGAATACGACTGAGACATAGCCTTAGCAAGACCACTTATATCATTATCATTAACAAGTCTTATTACCATCGTTTTCACCTCTCAAAGATTCGTGCTATTTACATTTTGCAGAGTAGAATCTGTATAACTCTTCCTGTTCGTCATCGATGTCTTTATACATCTTGATCTCCAGCAGTTTAAATCCGCACTTTTCTGCCGTCTTCTAGGAAGGTTCATTAACATCTTTTATTGTTGCAATAATCTCATCTTCATTATAGTGTTCAAAACTCCTTTAATATATTGTCTACTTAAAGTCTACTTTCAAAGTCTACCCATCAAAAAATGTTAGTAAGTAATCCTGAAAGTTAATCTATTTAGGAATATTGCGATTTTTCTAAACAACTATAATTTTCAAATATTAAAAAATTATGGATACAAATTTATAAAGCAGTTATTTCTTTTCTACTCTTTATCTTTCGATTTGAATATCTCATCGTGAATCCTGTTATAGTCATCCTCTGTTATCGATTCATCATTAAAGGTGAATTCTTTATCATCTTCAGAATTCCAGAATCCCATAAGTGTCATACTGTCTACAAGTTTGTCTGCGCCTTCGTACTTGTATAGCCAATAGCAACAACGTCCACCATGAGTCGTATCATGATAAACAATCCAATATGCATTGTTATAATATGTATACTTCAATCCTCCGGCGTTACCTCTCGCAGCCGCAAAAACATAGAGAGTTCCATCTATGACATCCAAATACATCCCGCCATAAGGTCCATCAATAATAAGTTCGTTTTCTCCGTCATTATCAAGATCCAAGCGTTCGCCTTCACTGTATTCCATAAAAGACCATAATATGTGTTTTTCATTTAAATCGTTTATGTTAACAGTTTCAATTTTTTCATAGTCCCAACCCCATTCTTTGGGTTCTAACGGATTCAAAACTTTTGCATCAATCTCGCCTTTTAAAAACTGATTAAACAAATATTCTGGAGAACCTTCCTCATAATCGTTCGCTGCATAGTCTCCTATATTGAATGTCTCACCGAATAATGTCGTTGCTTCACCCGTTTTAGGATCTACCGTTACCCAGTCTATAGTTGCAATATGTGATTCATCATCATTGGTTACGCTTTCATAAACGTGATAAACATAAAGCCCGTCCTCGTCTTCATGATCAAAAACGGTATAAAAAGGTGGAGTGTCACATGAGAACTTTTCAGCCAGGATTTTACGTATAGTTTCTGCATCATATAAAACGTCTGCTGTTGTGTCTATTTGATTATCCTCTGTTGCATCTGTAGAAGAATCAATTGAGTAATCTTCTTTATTTTCAACAACATTATTCTCAATCTGAACCATTTCTATGCTTTTGTCTTGGCATCCTATTGTGAATATAAAAATAATTGCAAGCAAAATATATTTAAAACGTTTCATCTTTACCTCATATATTACGAAAAAACTATAAGCTAATCTTAAATATATGATTACTTTAAATCCGTAACAAAACGAATTTCGTCGTACTGTAAATTTATATAATCATAATACTCATCGTCCGCGACTACTTCACCAATTGCTGATACATATATCTTTCCCTGTCCAATCATAACTTTGTAAATTGATTGGTAATAGTTTTTCGAAAGGTCTTTGTCACAAGTATATGTATCAAGAACCTCTATGTTAGAACCTTCCAAGTCGCTCTTGCATAAATCAAAGCCATCCTCTTTTAACAGAACAAAGTAGATGCTGTCATTATAAAGTGTAAAACCTCCGACATTCTCGATAGAGAAGTAAGAATTGGTTTTCCTGGGATATATATCATCTGCGATAGTAAGCTTAGTCGCCTTGTTCTCGTCGCGATAGTGGGAACCGGCTTCTATGCAATAATATTTCTTACCATATTTCTGCTGTCGCCCACCTTGGTAAACAGGATTAACAATATAATCTCCAATAACCATATCTGAAAAAAACGTTGCTGATCCAAAACGGTTATAACTATCAAAAATTCCTCTGTCTAAGTTGGATGCATAAAGCTTAGGCTCAGAGAGAGTATTTCCTTCAATCTCGCACACCCACGCAAGTGTCTTCTCACCGGAAGGATACTCATCAGGGTGTTCCATGTAATAGAGCTTATTATCAACCACACACATCTCTGCTATGTAGTAACCCTTGGTAGCCGAGATTACTTCAACCTCAGAACCATCCTTAGGGTCGATTCGGGAAATAGAATAGCATTTTGAAGCATAAAGATATTCATCTGCATAACCTATATAAATCGTGTTAATATTATATTTTTCCTCGTCCTCGAGAAGACATATATCAGTTATATTTCCATTCTTGTCTAATTTTCGAACATACGTAATATAATAATTCCTATATTTATATTCTTCACCTATGGTTCCATCCTTTTCTTCATTCTCAATAAAATAAAGTCCATCCTCAGTATCCACCGCACGGTTTACAAAGTTTCCTGTGAATCCATTTTTTTCTAAGTCATAGCGAACCTTCATCTTTTCCGGCTTAAAGCATCCGTAATTAGGTTTATATTCTTGGCTCACCTTGACGGCATCAATCATAAATTTGGATGGCAGGATAATGAACAGAAGCGCCTGAACAATTACGACTATTGTCGCAAATATGAATTTCTTCTTTCGTTTTTTCTTCTCAGCATCATCCTTCTCGGATTTATCTTTTATAAAAATATGCCCATCAAACGTTTTTTTCAGGTAAATTCCAAGAGCTATAGCAAAGATAAAAAAGATAACGAGCACTATAATCGTCGCATGAAAACCTGACTTTTCAGGTGTAAATTTTCCAAGGACTTTTACAGACAGATAGTATCCGCCGATAGAAAGAATGGTCATGGCATATACAGGTATATCCGCTAAATACTCAGGAAGAAGTTTCGCTAAAACAAAAATCCTGTTTATTATAAGCAGAATCATCGCGATAAGAAGTGCTGCCATCAGCCATCTATTCACAGCAACCCAAAACGGAGCATAAGTAAAACCCAGAGGTCCGGAATAACCTTGTATTTCTGTCGTAAGTTCTCCAAAAAGTCCATCTCGAATGTTTTGGTTTTTCAAACCACTTATATAGTAATCATCATTTACGAATGGTCTTCTATAATAATACAGATCATAAAGAGAAAAGAACCCGGGATTAATTAACCTTCCCAAGCGTACATAGTTTTGAATTAGAAGCAATAATGCCGCCATTGTAACAAATATCATTTTCTCTATGCCTCCTATAATCTCAAATACAACTAACGAATTAATAATACAATTTCAAATTTATAATCTTTTCTGCGTTTATAAGGTCCAATCCCGTCACTTCTTTGCAGATTTGGATCGCCTCTTCTTTCTTACCGTTTTTCGCAGGTTCCATGAATTTATTCTTCTCAGCCGAGTCGAGATTTTTCACTATTACCTTCAGTTCCTGAGTAGATAATTCTTTTATTGTTTCTTCAGGTTTCAATTGTTCGAGTTCTATCTTATCTTCAGGCTTTACGGCTTCACTTATTACCTCTATTTTTTCAGGTTCATTCGTTACTTCCAACTGTTCAACTTCGCTTGTTTCTTCAACCTGTTCAGACTCATTCGTTACTTCCAAGTGTTCAAGTTCACCTGTTTCTTCAGCCTGTTCAGACTCATTCGTCACTTCCGGCTGCTCTGGCTCTAATGATATTTCATACTCTTCGGGTTCTAACGATATCTCATACTCCTCAGGTTCTATTCTTACATCAACCAAATCGGATTCTTCCTCAGAGTTTTGATTGTTATCAACCTTCTTTAACGGCTCATAAGTGAATCTATCATCGTCTGATGATGTATCTGTATCCACCGGATAAGATTCAATAGGAGTATTCTTTAAATATTTAAAAAATTTATTAACGAAGAGAGCAAGAACTACGAAAACACCAAATAACGATGCGAAATCTCCGGGCTTAGGTTTGTTTGACTTGGCCTTTTCTTCAGCCTGCTTCTTTTCTTCAGCCTTTTGTTTTTCTTCTTCCTCTTTTTGTTTTTCGTATTCTATATAATCATCCATCATTCTTTGAAGGTTTTCGTCATTTGACGAATAATTGTAAACGTAAACACGGTTATTTGCGTTTACGGTTTTACTGAAGCACAAAAATGATCCTGTAAGAATCAGAAACGAAATAGTTATATATAAAATTATTCTCTTAAAATTTCTCATTCTCTTTCTCTTTTACAAAACAACAATTCTATTTGCTAATTAATTTTGTATTCCAACCTGCTCCATTCATTTTTTTCTTCATCAAATTTTTGCGTATACTGAGTTAAAGTTTGTTGGTTTTCATCATAAATAGCTGCTTCCAAACTTTTTTCTTCTAAATCAAGATAAAAAACCTGCAAGTCATTATCTATCTGTATGGTCTTTATCTCATTCACATCAAAATCGTTTACAGTAAAGCTTATTATTCCATTCTTAGAATCAATCGCAACCTTATCCATATCAGGAACAAACGATTCATTGTTTTCTTTCATAAGAATAATCTGATCAAACTCCGAAAAACTTCCGCTATTAAATACATTATCAAAACCAATACCATGCTTATTTGAGCTATCGTGATTAGGATTGAATTTGAATGTTAATGTATTATTCGAATCAATGTATACGCCCTGCAATCCCCAGATGTTATTCATATTACAGGCAAATAATGCTTCTCCTAATCTGGATGCACTACAACCAGCAAAAGCAAAGACACCGATTAATATTAAACTAATAAATCTAATCGAATATTTTTTCATTACAACTCTACTCCGTGATTCAAGTCTTTCAGTGATGATATATACTTAAAAATACAAATCTACATGTTTTTTCATTTACAAATACATAGACATCATATCCGTTGGAATTGTTACAATACAATGCTCGATAGTCTGACAAATTGTCATTTCCAATCAATTTTTTGTTTAATGCTTTAGGCCATTCATTATAGGGTTCTTTCAACCATTGATCATATGTCATACCGAAATAAGAATCTTCTGCATTGGATAATAATTCTTCAGAATATTTTGCTCCATAATTCATTCTAATAATTGAATCTATTTGGTCATATAAATTATTAGAATTCACCTTGTAAGATACCCCTGAGCAATATGATCCAAAACCTGTTCGAGGATTCTTGGTCCAATATGTGATTTTAGTCGCATCATCTGGAATATAGTTTAATAAAAACTCTTCTCCATGTGCATCTATGTATTTGTTCTTATCTTGATATATTCTGTCTCTTGATACTGCAAATGAAAGGCCCCAGGAAATCACATTTGCAAATAGAAAAATCGATACTAAAACAATCAGAAGTGTTTTTATACCTTTTTTACGTCTTATCAACCTAATCACCAGAAGAATAAGGCATACTATAAATGCAATAAGTAATAACAAATTACATAAAGGTAAAATATTGTAATAAAACTGTAAAATCAATCCTAAATCCATCGACCATTAACCCAGCCATTTTAAAATTATTTAAACAATTCCGTTATCAGAGTTCTCCATTACGGCGAAAGCTCTATTACAGGACGGACAATAATATGCTACATTGGATGTATATAACTCTTACAAAATATACACTCCATAAAACACTCCTATTGAAATATCGAATCAAAGATTTTCTTCCGCTTTTACACTCTCTTTGAGCCTATAGAATCTACTCGGTCTGTGCGCATCGCCTGATGTGATAAATTCGGTTTCTTCTATAAACGGGGCTATCTTTTTTCTGAAATTTGCTTTGTATAATGATTTGCCCAAAAGTATTTCATATACTTTCTGAAGTTTCGGAAGTGTGAATTCTTCATCAACAAGATGGAAGGCTATCTGAGTATACTCAACTTTATTCGCAAGTCTTTGTCTTGCATATTCAATTATTTTCTTATGATCGAATGCAACTTTTGTATCTGATGTAAGAAGTTCTTCAACATCAACGAGTTTTGCACTTAACGTTCTTTCACCTGCGTGATAATTCATTTTCTCTATCGGAACAAGCGCCATGTAGGAAACCGATACGATTCTCATTCGAGGGTCTCTTTCAACTTCTCCGAATGTATAAAGCTGTTCAAAGTAAATATCCGTAAGACCGGTTTCTTCTTTTATTCCTCGAATCGCTGCCTCGTCGAGCGTTTCTTTTATACCGACAAAAACTCCGGGTAAAGCTGGCATTTTTGCAAAGGGTTCTTCGCTTCTTTCTACCATCAATAGTTTTAGTCTGTCGTCTTCTATAGTGAATACAAGCAAGTCAACTGCAATTGATAATTTTTCGTATTGTGATGAATCGTATCCTTTCATTAATCCTTCTCTCCAATTATTCAGCCACCAGCCTTCCGACTCTCTCGGCTACGCTGATTTTTATTTCCATTCCGGCATCGAACTTTATGGCATCCTCCTGAATACCGTCCGAAAATACGATTCCGTCCTCCGACATAAGTGAGGTGAAAGTAAGCGTATCTTTCGTCTGAACTTTGCCATACACAAGTTCTGCCTGTGTGAATCGGCTCGGATAAGGTTCTCTTACTTGGAAAACAAGTTCGCTGTTGTCCCATTCAAACTTTTTATCCTGTACCTCGGGAAGATTGAAAGCTTTTGCCATACCTCTAAATTCAGCCATGACCGATTTATGCCATCCTGTCATACCGAGCCCGGTCGATATAATCACTCCCGAAGAAGACTGATTCTCAACACGATTATTATAACATATGTGATATCTTGCCGAAGTATGATTATTTATTCCTACGAATAAATCATTGACCGCGTATAAAACCTGACCATCCTTGGTTTCTGCTTTACCCATACTGATCTTTTTTACACTGTAGTTTTTATCAATAACATTAGGAAGCACTCTTTCCATATCACCGGGTTCAAAGAAAAGTAAATCTCCTTCCCAGCGCTTTGTATCGGGATTTACTCCCAAAAGAGGCTGTCCGTCGAGGTATTTCATTACGTTCGCCACAAGTCCGTCCTGACCTACGGCTATTACTATGTCGTCTTTTCCGAAGATCATCGTTGGGATATAATCCCTGTCGATAACAAGCACTCTTGCATTTTCTGAAGCAATCGCTTCCACCTCTTCCAATGCTTTTAAGTAATTATTGTGTTCCTCTTCGTAATCTCTAAAATCAGCTCCAAGGTGCTCGACATAGAATCTGGCCTGTTCAATTGTGTTATAACGTCTTTTAAGATCCTCAAGTCTTGTTTTTCTTCTTACTATAACAATCTTGTTCATTCCGCGATCCATATCGATCACCTCGTCTCTTTTATATAATTCCTTTTACACTTATGCATTAAGTCCGGCTATTGTTTGAAGGATATCAGGAGTCATGTTTAAAGTTCCTATCTTACCTGCATTCTCTCCAAGTTCGACAAAAGCTTTTGCCATGAGAGTCTTGGGATCCATGTTGGCCATTGCACAAGCTTCAATCAATGCAACATTGGCATTTTCGTAAGCCTTAACCATCTGTGCTGCTGCAAATGCTTGCTCTTCTGCACGCTTCTTGGCATTCTCTACTTCAAGATTAACAAACTCTTTATTTCTTTCCTCAAGTTTAATCTTCTCCTCAAGCTCGGTTTGCTGCATCTTGACTCTCTCTTCTTTTTCTCTCTTTTCGAGTTCAAGTTCGCTTGCGAGAACTTTTCCTTTGATCTCCTGCTCTCTTTCCTGTCTCTCCATTTCCATTTCAAGTTCGGTTTCAAGAAGCTTTCTTTTGATCTCTTGTTCTTTTTCTTTTATATCTTTTTCCTTCTCAGCAACTTTTATCTCTGTATTAAGTTCGTTCTCCTTGATGATTCTCTCTTGCTCGATAGCTGCATTTCTTCTTTTATAGATTGCATCATCCTGCTCTTTAAGTATTTCCTCTCTTGCTGCCGCTTCAAGAGCCTTCCTTGTATCGGGCTTTGTAACTATGCCTTCAACATTTACTGTAAGTATTTTTACTCCGAGAGTATCTATTGTCTCATCGCTTCTTAATCCTTCGATTATAAGGGCGGCCATTTCATCTGCACCTTTAAGTAGGTTCCTTACGTCCTGCTTTCCGGTCTCTCTTATAACAACTGTTCTGATGATATTGCAGATTCTTTTTTCGAAAAGTTCCATCGAGTTCTTCTTTTTATCTTCGTACCAGCGATCATATGTAAAATCTGCCATAAAGTATGCACGCTCGTAATTGTCTACCATGAAAGTGAAACTGCCTTGAACACATACTGTCTGAAAATCAGCTGTAACGAGTTCATCGAATGCGAAAGTTCCATCAAAAGCCATCGCCGGAATTACCATTATGTCTGTATGAATATCATTATAGAATATTGTAAGTCCCTGACCGGATTTAATCTTCTTACCTTTCCTTACTACTGTTACATATTCGGTTGGCTTAAATTTTTTTAACTTTAATCCCATAATGTACTCCTTTCTGACATCATTTATATCTTTTGTCTTGGTGTTAGTATTCATTTGCTACTTTCTGTTTGTATGATAGTATCATTTTGCTACTATGTCAACACTTTTTTATAAATTTTTTCTGTTTTATTTGTTCATTCTTTAAAAGCATAAGAAAAACCCGCAAGTTTTCAGTGCTTGCGGGCTTAATGATTAATACTTCGCTATTTCTTTTTTACAGGAACCAATTCTATGTACCCTCTTTTTCCAATAGGTTCCAATTGTATTCTCGGATTCCTGTCATCCCATTCAAATCCTATGAATTCGGGATTGTATTTTTTCTCTGCATTCCATATCTCATTAATCGCAGCGACATAATCCTCATCTTCAAAAGGTTCTCCTCTAAAAAGAAGATAAGTTGAAGAAGGCAAATCAATGATTTCAAATCCCTCAGGGATTGGTCCGTTATAGTCTTCTTCCACTTCAACACCCTGAACATACTCATTCGAAGCAGGATTTCGCAATTCCCTCGGAAGCCAGAGACATACAGGTTCACCGCTTATTGACTTGATGCTTTTTAATAATCCCCAGACATCACATCCAACTTCTTCACAATAGGAAAAATACTCTGTTGCTTTGATACCTCTTTTGATAATTACTTTTCTCGCAGGTTTTTCTATAACCTGAATAAATACATTTCTGATTTCGCTCATATTGCTCACATTCCTTTCTGAATCTGTAATCAACGAAGGAGTGAATAACCAGATGGGTATAGGGCTTGTAGAATATTCCTTAGGATTACAACCGAATTCACGTCTGAATGCACGCTGATATCCATCGACACTTCCATATCCCATATCATATGCCACATCAAGAATCTGACATTTTTCATCTCGTAATCTCAGGGCTGACTTAGACAGTTTGAGGCGCCGTATATATACTGCCGGTGTCATCCCAAGATGTATCTGGAATATCTTTCTTGAATATGATGTTGAGAATCCAACCTCTTTAGCAAGATCTTCAATAGTGATGTCCTCATCAACATGTTCACTTATATAATCCTGCATGAGGCGTACCGCTTTTCTCTGTTCTTCCATCCGCTCATCTCCTTGTGAGCATATATTATCCTAACTGATATTATAAATTCTCGACTTTTTTGCTTCAATAAAATAGAACGATGTTTCTATTAATTTTGAAACATCGCTCTAATCAGCAATTTAATTAGTAATTATTCAAACTCAACGGGCCCTTGCTTTGCCATCAAAAGAACTTCCTCTTCGTTTACCCCAAGCTTTTGAGCAGCTACGGCACTCGTAATGATGCCATCTTTCATTAACGATAGTAACGTTTCTTTCTTCCCTTCCTCTATTCCTACTTCCCTTCCTTCTTTTTCTGCGAAGTACAATTGTTTTTCAAAAGAATAATCTAATTCCATCATATCCTCGATCTCCTCTCTTCTATCAAGAAAGAATTCCTTAAGAATATCTTCTTCTATACATTCATCTATTGCACGTTTAACAGCTGCTTTTATTTCTATGGTTTTCTTTGTGTATTCCCTTACTTTTTCAACAAATACGGTATATCCGAATAATACTTTAGCGTTTTCTTTAATCTCCTCATTAAATGACGGATTAATATTATATGAAGTACACACAACCTCCAGTTCAGGATTATCTGTCTTATGATAAAAGGAGTCTGACAGTTTAAATATCTCTTTTTCCGGTCTATTATTGAGACCATTATACAAAATCACAAAATGCGGTGTCGGAAGAGATATCTGTTTATTCCCATGAAGATTATTTTCATCAAAATCAATATACTCTCCAATGTCATTCATATAGTATATCAAACATCGTAATGGCATATTGGGACAATATGTTGATTGGTGCTCGTAGTACGACACATGATTATCTATCAATAGCGAAGCATCATTTCTTATCGATACAAATATACCATGTGATGTAGTGATAATTTTAAGATCGTCCGGATTATCATAATCCGAGTGATTCAAAACATTAAATACTTCAAGTGCGTTATTTTTGTCTTGCATAAGCATCGAAAACACATCGCTTTTGTATTCTCGATTACCTTTGTTATTATGTTTTCTTTTTGCCATAGTAACCTCCTTCTGCAGGAGATTTGGCTTCCTCTCCCGCTAATATTATTTGTTAAATTGTCTAGCAGGAAAAGTCCGTATAAACGGAGTCGGGAATCCGACATAAGAATCCTGAAATGGTTATAATGGTTAGAAACAACCTACCTTTTAATGCATAATAGCATCCACTAAAAACTAATGCAACGGCTTTTAGAAGAATTTTCCTCGTTAATACATTTTTGTGAAATATCACGACAAAAAATAAAAAATGACATACGAAAAGCCCTGTACACATTGAAAATACTGGATTCTCGAATGTCAAAGAATCTGAAAATATCAGTGTATTTTTCTTATAAATGTAATACTATTTAACAAGTTGATATAGTAATCTCTATATCAAAAACGGCCAAGATGAAAGATCAGAAAAGATGAATAAATACGATAGACAATTAAAAATCGCAAATCTATTATTCGGTCTTAACCGGATCTGTAACTACTCTCTACGTATTAGTAGCTATTCCAGCTACAATCATATGGAAGATATACAGAAAACTCGTTTACGGTAAAAAGTTAACTGATTAATCATTAAAGTTTGTATAAACTAAAAAACAAAAGGTGTCGGAAACCCTCCGACACCTTTTTTATCCTCTATCTATTGTGTTTTTTGAATTACATCAGTGAAGCTAAGAAAATTGCATCTACCATATCATCAAAAGCAGAACTTACTTCAAGAGCTACTATATTGTCATTAATCTGTTGAAGTTGTCTTTGCTGTTCAAGATATCTTTTTTCCTCTTCAAACAAATTGGCAGCCTCTTGTATATTCTTGGCTCTGCCTTGAAAAAAATAATCCCCAAATTTTCTTATGGCGATTGGATATTGATAAGGCTGAGGGATATACGGAAGAACACTGTTTTTGCTTCTCAATTCCGTAAGCAAATTAGTCATTTCATTCGATATTCTTAACTGTTCACTTGCATTAACAGAGAGTTTTTCTTTAAGATCATCATAATATGTTTCCTTATGATTCGTTACTCTCATAATGATATATGATATCAATACAACAAAAAAGTAACCAATAACTCCATAAATAATTATTCTAAAAGGGATCATGAGAAATCCATATGCAAATGCCAAATCTCCCAAACTTTTATCTACTTTATCAAACAATCCCATTACCACAAAAGAAGTAAATGTTGCTATTACAGGTACAATAAAAACTCCTATGCCAAGTCCTATAAATCCCCATAGAAATGACGATCGATAAGGATTCTTATCCATTTTGTCATTAAGTTTTTTCTCTTCTTCACGAAGATACGTGAGTCTTGCATTTAAGTCAGAGTATCTTTGCACTTTATCTGATAAAGTATATAACTTTTGTGACGCATTCTTTAACGTCTCTATCGAGTACTTTTCCATAATATCCCCTAATTGCTTTAACAACTATTCATTCATATTGTTTTGTATATAGAACTTTTCTTCATTATTTTTTACTATGTTGGAATAGATATCTTCGTATTTTCCGAACCCAGTATAGTAAAACGTTCGAGAACCTAACACATACTTGATTTCATTATTTACGTCCGTCACTTTATCATAATCTATTTTAATCTCGCCATTCTGTTTATAAATACCATTGAAAAACAAGACCAAATATACCGTATTTTCACCGGTAGAATCATTAACACTAAGTCTATCCGTCATCTTGTATATCACAGCTATTGACGCACTTCCGGACTCTTTATGTTTATAGAAATAATTACCTATATAATTAATATCAAAACTTGTCCTATACGTTGTTTTTCTTGATCCAGTGGAATACATTTCTTTAAAATGATTTGAACCATAGTCAATCATTTCTCTGAGTTTTTCGTTTGTAATATCTGTATAAGCGTTTACATACTCAGGTAATCCCGCAACCTCGATTGTATAACTTGTTTCTGAAGGTAATGCATCAAATCTTTCCAAACAGTACTCTGATAGTTCGCTACTATTTTCAGTCACGACACTTACTGTTATTATATCTCCGTTTTTTATACCTTCTGTCTTGTCGGCCTTGTATAAAAGGCCAAAATAACCTTTTGAATTTAGATTACTTATTATATTTAATTCAGCCTCTGATGAAACTCCATTTAATTCATATTGGAAATCCTCAAATGCATCAAACTCTTCCGTTTCTTCCAACCCATCTACATAAACAACTATATTGGAATACTCAACATTGCAATTATATGCATCTTTCAATAATTGCTCGTCAATGTTCCATTCAAGCACCAGAATATCACCATTAGAAAAACTACCGTCATTTTCTATTGAATAATCGAAATCACTCATAAGTGAGTCTACCGCGCTAAGTCCACTTTTCGAATACCATCCTTCATTGAACTTTATCTTTTTACCATAGTCTTTATGGAATTTTTCTTCATCAAAAGTTACAACTGCTTTTCCGCAATGATTATACCCTGTTGCATCAACCTCAACATAATCATTAACATTAATATTTTTGGGCATTGCCTCCATGAATGAGCTAATAAACAACGCGCCCATAGCAAAAATACACGGCAATAGAAGTATCACTACCACTGCAATAACTGCTATTGTTATGATTATTGCTTTTTTCTTATTATTTTCTTTCTTTTTAGCTTCAACCTGTTTCTTCTTTTCTGCAATTACAATTCTTTCTTGTTCTATTCTTTCTCTTTCTATCTGATATTTTTCTTTTTCTTCGTCCTCAGCTATTTTTTTCTCCAGAAATGAAATGCCTTCTTTGATTTTAGGTGAATATCTGATTGAATTGCGAAGAGCCTCTATCATGGCTTCTTCTGAATAATTATTTATTTTTTCCTTCGAAATAGATATATCACCCTTTGATACAATATCCAATATTCCTTTGAAATCAAAAGCAATCTCACTGTAATCAAACACTAATCCGGAATATTCTTTTTCATCATTAGTCTTTATATGACTAAATGTTGTTATATTTTTAGTATATGTATCAGCTAAGCCGATAATATACTCGCCGTTTTCTCGAGTACTAAATAGGTCATAGCCTTCAATAAAACAGCAAGCCGGTCCGCTTCCAGCACCCCATATGCTTTTGAAATCAGATATATCAACAATATCTTCCGTTTTACCCAAATAGGTTAATAATCCATTTTTTATATACTGTAATCTAAATACATCTTTACAAGTTTCCTCCAATATAGATGTATCCAATTCATTTCCTTCATACTGCTTTACAACAATTGGCTCGATATTATACTTAAAAGTATCCCATACTTTCTCTTCATCATTTTTGTCGTATGTATAATTCAATTCACAATTAAAAACACAATAATTATATTTATCATCATATACAATAAATTTTTCGCCACATAAAATAGGATTAAATGGATTCATGCATTCTTCAGGAAGAAACAAAGTTGCGTAATCCGGATTACTGAAAATGCTTAAACTTTCAATTTTTTCATTCTGAAATTTGCAGGCTTTTTTTATCAGCTTTTCTCTATTTTCGTACCAATATCCCTTATAAATTCTTTGATACTTATCATACTCGTATAAAAGTTTTTCTCCTTTATTATTATAATGCTCATAAGTAGCCCAAAAATTAATTACTTCGTTCTTTTCTTTATCAATAGAAATAGTTACATCTATGCCTTCATCGTAAATAAGTCCGCTTTTAAATACAATTTCACACTCATAGTCAATTGTATCCTGCTTTATTATTCTCTTATTTAAGCAAAGGGGAAAAGAAGGAATATTGCATAAACTTGCAAAATCCTTATAGAACTGAGGAATACCTATAACATTATATACATCCTCATGGATGATTGTCTCAATTATTTCATCACCGTTTATTTCTCTGTTAATAGCCGACTCGTTTAAAATATGCCATCCTTCATCAACTAGAGAATTAAAACCTGTAGGTATATCGTCACCTGGTAATACCTCCAAGAGTTTATCCATCTCTTTTTGAAGTAATTTCCAAGCGTTATTTGCTTCTTCTTTAGTAACTGCATCAACTTCGTGAGCAGAAGAATTACCGATATTTTTTACAAGATAAAATGTATCCAAAGTATTTCTGTTTAATACATTATTTCTTTTCAAACAATCCAGTCTTCCACTTAGATTATCAACATCTGAATCTAGTTCAAGATCATTTATCTCAAGGTATACTTCGCAAATAGTCTCAGTTAAAATTCGCATATTGGTTCCGGCTGCAGAATAATCCATTAAACCAATATTGTTGTTGATTTTCTGACTCATTAATTGAAATGAGTCTTCAATTTCCCTACGATTCATATTGTTCCCCTTTTTGTTGGCACATAATAAAACGTCTTTTACACAAATAACGATTATTACAATAATTAGTGACACATCACTAATTATACAGTATGCGAACAAATTAGTGAAGTATCACTAACACGTTCAAAATAAGAAAATTAATATAGTGATATATCACTTGGAGAAAACTCTATGACCACTCAAGAAGCAATATCCAAAAGAATATATCAATTATGTGAGCAAAGAGATATAACCCCTAACGGATTGAGTTATATTTCATCCGTTCCGCAATCGACTATAAAAAGCATATTAAACGGCGAAAGCAGTAATCCCGGTACAATAACCATTAAGAAATTATGTGATGGCTTTGGAATCACACTAAGCGAATTCTTTTCTACCCCTGATTTTGACAATTTAGAACAAGAATTAATTCTCTAAAAAGATATTTTCACCTAGTGAAATATCTTTTTTCATTTTTTCAATTATACTCCCCAAAATAAAAAATCCCGGGAACAAAGTCCCGGAACAATCCCCACTCTATAGTGGCTACCGCTTCCATCCGCTCATCTCCTTGTGAGCATATATTATCCTAACTGATATTATAAATTCTCGACTTTTTTGCATTATCTGCTCTCGGATTTGCACAATAAGTATTCGAATATGGATAATACCTGTTTGTTCATTTATTATTCAATAAAAGATGGAGGAAATAATATATGAATAAAAAGAAGACAGTTGCAATAATTATAATTGGAATACTTGTTATTGTTCCGATGGTTTTTATGTTCTCGGCTTTCATAAGACTGAATGTAAAATCAAAACAAATTAATGATGATTATTCTTCATGTTTTCAAAATAAAAAATACAAGCAAAGTGTGAGTATTGAAAATGTAGAATGCATTACGCAGGATGTTTCGTGTGGCTATGCAGTAATTGAAATGTTCTCCAAATGGGATGGAGGCAATATTACCGAGGAAAAACTATATGATGAATACGGAAAAGTTGTGACATCAACAGGCAAATCTTTTCGTGAAGAAATGAATAAGCGTTTTCCGAAGTACAATACACGAATGTACAAATATCTGACGAATTCTGAAATGATAGATCTTATATATGATTCGCTTAACACTGGAACTCCTGTTCCTATAGAATGGGCAGCCAAGAAAGATGGCGTGTGGACACTTCATTACTCGCTTGTTACAGGAATGGATATTCCCAATAATACCGTAACCATTGCAAATCCTTACGGCTATTACGAAAACATCTCACTTGATGAATTCCTGGAAAGAACACGTTTTGATGCATATGACAACATGCCTTTGTTTCTTAAAGCAGGATTTGCAATCGGTATTTTTGAAAAGAATTCAATCTTTGTTATAATGGATAAAAACTCAGCTCAAAATGAGATTGTCACGCTTATGGATGATTTCAAAGAAAAGACAAAATGCGGAAGTGTCAGTTGCGTGACAATAAACGATGATGAAGTGACTTATTACGGTGATTGTGATGGTTTATATCAGATAGGATCAATGACTAAAGCGTTCACCGGTCTTGCGATTCAAAAGTTAATTCTTGAGGGCAAAATCTCTGAAGATGATTATGTTTCGGATTATATAGATGGATTTGAAGTATATATAAATTCCGAAAAAGCAGAGATAACAATTCGAAATCTTCTTGAACAAAAAAGCGGGTTTACGAATAGTGAAAAAGACTTTAAGAGCGCATCTGAAGAAATGGATTTGGATGAGTGGGCAAAGAGTATTTCCGGTAAAGAATTAAAGAGTAAGCCCGGAGAGGAATATGCATATTCGAATGTAAACTATAATCTTTTGGGACTCATTATTGAAAAAGAAACAGGAATGACCTATAAAGATTACATAGAAACAGAGATTCTTCGTCCTCTGGGATTAAACAACACATATGTTGAAATGACTAAAGACGATGGAATTATCGAAGGCTCACGACTCGGATACAGAAATTCATTTAAATACATTTTGTCTGTAAAAAAAGCAAGTATTCCTGCAGGGTATTTTTATTCAAACACAAAAGACATGTCTGTATGGATGAATATCTGGATGGGGAAAAAGGAAGTACCTGAAGTTTTTTCAAAGGCAATTGAGATTACCAAAAGTAGATTAACCCATGAAGAAGATTATTATTCGGGTTGGGAATGTTTTTCAAACGGAGAAATCGGACATTCAGGCGGAACGCCGAATTACTCTTCCAGAATAGTGTTTTCCGATAAAGATATTAAAGCGGTATGTGTATTAACCAATCTCAATGTAGCTTCTTCAACAGACAGCTTGTGCAATTCGATACTTGATTGTCTGAACGGAAAAGCCGGAAGGATTAATCAGGATGTCTGGAGCATTTTTGATATAGTTTTTACAATTATTTCTCTTACGGGAATTATAATTTTCTTACTGGTTTTGTTGGTAAAAAACAGTAAAATATTAATAGGAACGGATTGTGCATTAGGTATAATATTGGCATTAATACTTATTCTCTTTCCGATTATATTTCAAGCAGGATTAAAGGATATATTTTTTATATGGGGTCCTTTAAGCCTGTCAGGCGGACTCTTGGTATTGGCTTTGGATATTATTGTAATAACAGTAAAGATTTTGATGGAAAAGAAACATGCGGGTGATTACAAGGCAGGTTGAAAACCAACCTCTTACAGTAATAATTGAATATCCTGAATATGATAAAAAAGTATCCAATCTGGTTCAAAAAATCAATAATTTGAATTTTCAGTTTTGTGCTTTTGATGATGAGAAACAGATACGTATAGATCGTTCGGAAGTATATTATCTTGAAGTCGTTGAGAGAAAAATGTTTCTTTATACAAAGAAGGATGTTTACAGGTTCAATTCTACAATGGCTGAAATAGAAGAATTGATTAAGGATACCGAGATGGTAAGAATATCCAGAACATGCATAATGAACACTGATCATCTAAAAGAAATACGCCAGGTTAAAAACAGTCATCTTGAAGCGGTAATGGATAATGATGAGATGCTGATTGTTTCCAGAAAATACTTAAAAGATATTAAGAGCGTTTTCAAAAGGGGGTAATGATGAAAAAGATTTTGAGAGATACATGCCTTCTGGCGTCGCTTATCATACTGGTTGTATTCGGACTTTCAATTATATGGTCCGGAATAACAGCCGAAATGAAATTGGTATTTGAAATATTCGGATTGGCTTTTATCATTTCGGTTGCCAATTTCATATTCGATGAATATGTTTCACTTTCTATCATAGTAAGTTACATTATTAAGTTTTTCCTGATATCAGGGATAGTAATGCTCTTTGGATTTATTGTCGGATGGTTCTTCCCGAGCAATTTTTGGATGGTATTCATTTATGTTGGTGTTGTTCTGGTCATGGGATATCTACTGGACAGTTTCAAGATAAAGAAGGATATAGATTATATTAATCAACGCATAAAAAACAAAACCGAAAGTACGCAGAAAGTTTAAAACGTGTTTATACAAAAACAAAATATATAATGCAAAGATGAAATAAGACGCCTATAAGTACTTCTACTCATAGACGCCATATCGCTGTATATAACCTAAAATAAACTACTATAATTCTTTAAGAATTCCCTGGTCAAAGAAATAGATATTTTCTCTTTTGTATCCGTATCGGGAGCCACGTACGCTGATGTGCGGTTCAAAGGTGAAATAATCGACATCACTGAGCTTCGCATGGTTTCCCTTCTCGATATACACTCTGTCTTCTCTCCTACGAACTATGGAGTGTCCGAGATTTCCCAAAAAATCCAGATTGATAAACCCTTCTTCAAGAATGAACTCATTCATCTGAACGTATAGTTCTTCAAATGTCATCTCCGGGTTTACGATCGATCTCATCTTTTTATGAAGCTTCTTTTCCATTTCAACACCGGCACGCCACTCAGGATTCATAATCTCGTCATCTGACTGAACAGCTTTTCCGTTCTGGATAATGATGGTTCTTGCGTAATCCCCCCAGGTATCACCTGACTGCGGACTCAGATCTATGGTAAGAATATCATCTGCCGCAATGATCCTGTCCGAAGTAATATATTCTCTTCCGGAAACGGAAACCGTAGTCTCATCCCCCGAGAAAACAAAAGCTCCGATATCATAGTACCAGAAGGAATCCGCTCCAAGCTCATACATTTTCTCTTCACAAAGGCGTCGCGCTTCTGTCAATGCCATTCCGGAGTGTATTTCACCTTTTATATATTCGATCGTATTCCTTGCTATCCTTTGAACTTCACTGTATTCCATCAATTCTCCACCTTAGTCTTTTTCAAAATATACAATATCCATTCTGTCATTTATCCGATCTACCGTGCCCGTCCGACGATAGCCGAGCTTCTCGTACAGATGGAGGTTGCCCTCTTCCTGCAGAATTGTATCAAGACACCAGTGATCGGAGCCGTAAATCTCTTCAACCGCCAGCATTGCCTGCTGCGCATAGCCTTTATTACGATACTCGGGCATTATCCAAAGCGGTGAAATCCGCTTTCTGCTCCCATCCTTTTTGTCAACAACACGGACAGCGCCTACCTTTTTATCCTCAGCGACAATGAAGAAGTACGTTGTCCAGGGCTGTTCATATCTCTCGGATACTTTCTCTATCCCTTCAGCTGCAGGGCTGGTATCATAGTCCCGGTATTTTTCCAGAAGCCCGGAAAATGCTGCAACCTGCATTTTCCAAAGTGTTTCTATCTCTGTCCTCTCTACCGGCTTCAATACAATGTTTTTACTCAGTTTATCCATGTTTTCGTCTATATATTTCTTAATCTCAGTTTGTTCCACCACTCTTAGTTTTCGAATTGGATGCAACGCATCGCTCATACCAAAAAACAAATGCACCTTTAAAATAATCGATTTGCTTTAATTCCTCATTAGTTAAGACCATTACTGTCGTCTCCTGTTTTTGGGGAAGTATTTTTTATATTCAAAACTATCACTGCTGCCAGTATCAATAAAATTCCAAGTCCCGAAAGAATCGTAATCGATTCCCTGAAAACAATCACTCCGATAAGTGTTGCCACAAGCGGTTCTATGGTTGCCAGTATTCCGGCCTTGCCGGCTTCAATATTTTCAAGTCCGAGTGTATATGCCAGAAACGGTATAACCGCAGTAACTACAGCTGTCAAAAGGCAGAATAATAAAAGCGTCGGCAAATGATCGGAATGATAAAACTTCGATATCATGTCTGCCGGACGACAGATTACCCACGATCCTATTGATGCTGTCAAAAATGTATATGTTGTGACAGTATACGGAGTGTACTTTCTTAACGCTACGGTAC
>JAEEGK010008096.1_pt1 | contig 24897 bp, 21 predicted proteins | sample 8958771 | NCBI WGS metagenome assembly JAEEGK01 (sample SAMN16246547, study PRJNA631951) | gut metagenome | biome: gut microbiome; feature: rumen; material: SC-attached | host: Bos | place: Iran: Karaj | collected 2018-10
AATCTCATTTCCCATAACTCTGTTTTTGTGATATTATACCACTCATGTTAACATCCGATTTTAATTTTGACCTGCCTGAAGATTTGATTGCGCAGCATCCGAGTGGAGTGCGCGGGCAGGATAAACTTATGCTTTTAAACAGAGTGACCGGCGAGGTCGAGCACCACATGATGGACGATCTTCCAGATTTAATTGAGCCCGGAACTCTTATGATTTTTAATAACAGCCGTGTTCGCCGTGCCCGTGTTTATGGTATCAAAGAGACTACCGGCCGCGAAACTGAATTCATGTTCCTAAACACAATCGACAAGGAATGCTGCATCTGGAATACAATGGTAAAATCTGCAAAAAAGCAGAAGCCTGGCATGCATTATAAATTTCCGGACGGCACTGTTGCAGAAATCGTTGAACACGAAGGAAATGCCGGAACTGAATTCCGTGCCCTCAAATTTGATTTTGCAATTGATGAAGACTGGTTTGAAAGAAACGGTCATATTCCTCTTCCTCCATACATTAAGCGTGGAGACACAGAAGAAGATTCAGAACGATATCAGAATGTTTATGCGACAAACACAGGAAGCGCTGCCTGTCCTACTGCAGGTCTTCACTTTACAGAAGAAATGCTTGTTCGCCTGGATGCCAAAGGAATTGAGCGCCGCTTTGTAACTCTTCATGTAGGACTTGGAACCTTCCTTCCTGTTCGCGAAGAGAATATTGAAAATCATAAAATGCACGAAGAATGGTACACTGTTCCAAAAGAAACTGCTGATGCAATTAATAAGGCAAAGGCAGAGGGAAGACCGATTCTTGCGGTAGGTACTACAAGTGTGCGCACTCTCGAAAGTGTTGCTCAGAAAATAGAGCAGGATGGCGGTGTTGTTGGAGCTAATAACGAGTGGGTTCGTGCAGGCACAAACTCAACAAGCATCTTTATGTACCCTGGCTTTAAGTTTAAGGTTGTAGATAAGATGTTTACAAACTTCCATACTCCAGAGAGTACTCTGATTATGCTCGTTTCTGCCTTTGCCGGCCGCGAGCATATTCTGAATGCCTATAAAACTGCAGTTGAAAACAGATATCGCTTCTTCAGCTACGGCGATTGTATGTTTATTAGGTAAGCTGCTCAAAGCTATATCGTGCCAGATTGAAGAACTGCTGTCGCATAACATCAGTAATCATCTGGTCGGTGGCGGCCTTCTGGAACTGTTCTGCAACTACTTCTTCCAGTAAAGTTATGTCTTTCTGTGTAAGAGGCAAACGGTGACCGCTCATGAAGTTTTCAAACTCTTTGCTGTGGAAAGTAAATGGCCCTGCAAAAGCAAGGTGAACATTCAAAAGAGAATTCTTTTCTGTGTCCGCAAGAAAAGCAAAAGAGGCAGACTGCTGGGTAATTGAGTGTTCGGGGCCAATTCGTCTGAAAATTGAAAGCTCCGCATCAACAAGCGGAATCCGAATATTGGAAAGAATAAAGCCTTCCGGCACACTCTTGAAATATCTGATGTTTTCGGTTCTTGTTTCTGTCTGGTTTTTAAACTCAAGTTTTGCATCAAGAGCCATAAGCGGTGCGAACAATGTAAGTTTATGATTTTCCGAACATATATTTCCACCGATAGTTGCAGTATTTCTGATTATAGGATTTGCAATACAGTTGAGAGCTTCATAAATAATTGGTGGAAGGTGAGTCTGGCCTATGGCAAGAATTTGTGAAAGTGTTGCTCCAGGCCCCACATCAATATACCGTTCATGTCTTGAAATATGGGAGAGATCTTTTATTCCACGAGTAGAAATAAACTTGTCTGGAAGGTTTTCTATTCGGGTACAGCCGCCTACGATTTTTGTTCCCGGATTATTATTCAGGATCTTTATAAGTTCTACTGCATTTTTAGCATATAATATTGTTTTTCCCATATTATCCTCGTATTAGCCTAACAGTTGTTTTCTGTTAAATATCTGAATAGAATAAAGGATTCCGTTTACAAGAGTTTCAAGATCTGTGCAGCAGGGAGAAAGTGCTTTGACGTAATCAGCAATTTCTTCACGTTTAGGCATTTTGGGTGATTTTAGAATTTGATATGCAGAAAAAACTTTTCCAGCTGTACAATAACCACAAAGTTTTATTCCTGCTTTCTGGAATCCTGACATAATTATTGAATACTCTTCTGTTTTTACAAAATAATCCAGAGTAACAATGTCACAGTTACGGACTATACCTGCCGGGATTTTGCAGGAAGCAACCGGATGATCATCCAGAAGAATCGTACATGAACCGCAGAATCCGCTGCTACATCCGCTCTTTACTGAGGTGCAGCCGTTTTTATGTAGAACTTTCATAAGAGATTCATCAGCATGAGCATCAAGAATCGTTTTTGTTCCATTCAGTGTTACTGGTATTTTCATTCTGATGCTCCTGTCTCTTCTGTTTTTTTAGGTTCTTCATTTTTACTTATTTCTGTTTTTTCTTTAGTTCTGTCACGAATCAGCTGAAATAGAAGATCTTCGGTACAAGGAATTTCTGTCAGCTGTGTAGTAAGGGCAAGAGAAAGTGCAGAGGAGAAAGCTGCTGGCAGAGAGTTGTGAATCAGTCCACCAACCTGACCGGATCGGTTTTCTGATTGAATAAAATTAATGTTAATTGAATCGCAGGAAACAGTTTTTCCTTTTACAAGCATTGTAAGTTCCTGCTGGATTTCAAGCCTGATTGTACGCAGGGCTGCAGCCTGATCGAATAACTCTCCACAATCTACCGTAACCCAGATACCTTTTATTTTTTCATTATAGGTATAAGTGTCGAGTTCAACTTCTACAACAGTTGTAATGAACGAGGTTGTGTAAAAAGGTGTCCCGCAAAACTTTTCTTTATCCCATTTTGATTTTTGAGTAAGTGTTGAACCTCGTTTTGCTATAATTGGAAGTGGCTGGTGAAAGCGTTTTTTCTGAATATCAGTACAGCATTTTTTTACGAGTTCATTCATAATGCTTATGGAACTGTAAGAATCTTCCGGTTGATCCGGAATCTGATCGTAAGCAAAATCAGAATTAATCTGAATGTTCTGTTTCGGAATTTGGAGAATTTCTGCTGCTGAACTTTTCCATATATCCTGAATTACATCTGATGGTTTGATGGTATGAATAATCAGTTTTTCATCTGCATTAAGAATTACTTCAAGCTTTGTGTCATTTGAAAATCCTGACTGCCCGTAATATCCTGAAGGAATATAGGCTGTTGCAACCCCAATACCTCTTAGAGGAAGAGCAAAGAAAGGTTTGCTGTCTTTTTCTGCACGATCAATTGCTTCCATATGAAAAGATGCATATTTACGGTTAAAATCACTTTGCTTGAGGGCTGACTGAATTACAGACTGAATGTTCCCTGTCGGAATTGAAAAAGGAAACTCTTTTGTTTTTGATCTGGATTTTGTTTTTTCAGTTTCTGATTGTGCATTTAAAAGTCTAAGTTCATCAGGGAATATTTTAGACTGATTACTGATTTTCTGTATTTCGTTTTCAATTGCAAAAAAAGCTTGAGATTCAATAATCTGCATTGAAATTGAAGTAGGAGGATTTTTGGATGTATGAGCTTTTGCACTGATGTAAAGGTTTTCTGGCTTATAATAGCTTGTTGCGGCAATTGCAATTCGATCGGTAATTTCCTGTGCAAAAGGATTTGAACAGCCAATATCAATGTCGATGAGAATTTTGAGAGCCGTTAAATGACCGTCTTTATCCAGAGCTGTCCTGTAAGTGATTTCTGTAAGCACTCCGGGTACCATGTAGTTTTCCTGCTCAAATTGAGAAAGAACAAGTTTTACTGGCTTCTTTGTAAGCCAGGATGCAAGAGCAATTTGAACTGCAATTTGTGTAGTACGTGCTAAGCCTGAAGGGTAAATTCCTGCAGTTTTAGTTTTGTGAATATATACCTGCTCCTCACTTATTCCTAGTGCAGAAGCAACAGATTTTTGAGTAAAGCTTATCCAACGGGTTGGCGCAAAAACATGAATTTTATCACCTTCGATATAAGAAAAGGCACCTTCTGTTTCCTGCCACTTTGGAGTTAGAAGTTTTTCCTTCCAGGTGTCAGTAGAAGTGTAATCTGCATTTTCAAAAAGCTTGGTGTCTGCCTGTGCTAGTTCAAGCTTCTGGTAAAGACCGTATTTGATTTCTCTTGAAGCAACTATTATATCAGTGTTTTCTTCTACATGCGATTTATCAATTACAGCATCAAGAGATGGCATTTCATTAATTTGTTCAACAAATTCCTTAAAGTTTGAAACTTCATCAGTTTTTTTGCTGATAACGTTATTTAATGCAGATTCAAGATTTTCAACATCAAAATTTATATTTACTGTATCAAGAAGTTTATAAACCTGTTCCTCGTCAGGTCCTAAAAGGATTCCAACCGGCTCTCCGCTGTAGGAAACATTCCCATATCCAAAAATTTTAGTAACAGTTTTATTTGCAGTAAGAGTTTTTGCTTCGGGAATATCGCGGCTTGTATATAAAAAATAACCTTCAGGTAAATCCTGTGCAGTTATGCTTTTGATTTTTCCTGAAGGAGAAGGGCTGCGTATCAGGGCAGCATAAAGACAGTCGGCTTTTACAGCATCACTGTAAAAGCCTGTGGCTTCAAGAGAACGTAACTGTTTTTTTGAATCTGATTTTTTTGCAGCCATTTTTCTATTAGTCTCTCCTGTTTTCAGTACCAATCTTTATAACAGTATCAATTACAAGTTTTGCCTGCTCGTCTGTCATATCCGGGAAGAGCGGAATTGAAATTGTCGTGCAATACTGATGTTCTGCATTTGGAAAATTTTCTGCGGTAAAATCAGGGTAGAGTTCGCGCCAGTAAGTAAAGTGGAAAATCGGAATAAAATGAACCGAAATACCTAAGCCCGCTTCCTGCATTTTCTTTGCAAACTCTTCGCGGGTGATTTTCAGTTTTTCTGGAATTATCCGCATAAGGTAAAGATGCCAGCTGTTACCTTCGCCGTCGGGCGGCAGCTTTATAAAATCAAGCTTAGAGAAAGCCTGATTATACATATCTACAATTCTTTTTCTCTGGTCATAAAAAAGCTGAGCGCGATCTACCTGACAGCAACCGATGGCAGCAAGAACATCAGGAAGATTAAACTTATAGCCTGGTGCAATAATATCGTATTCCCAGCTTGCGCGTGGAGAAGTGTAGCGGTCCCAGGTTGTGCGGTCCATTCCGTGCATTCGCATAACCGTCATGCGGCGGGCAAGCTCAGAATCTCGGGTACATACCATTCCGCCTTCTGCAGTCGTAATTGTCTTTGTAACGTAAAATGAAAAAACTCCGGCATCACCAATAGTTCCTGCATAACCGAGTTCTGTCGGTGACGGATAAGAATGTGCTGCATCTTCAATTACCCGGATCCGGTGTTCAGAATTAGAGTACTTTTGTGCGAGTTCCATGATACGGCGCATGTTGCAGACGTTTCCTGCAATATGAACCGGAACAATTGCCCGAACTTTATGCTCTGTATCTTTCTTTAAGATTTCTTCTATTTTATCCGGATCTATGCTGTAAGTGTCTTTTTCGATATCAGCAAAATAGACATCTGCATTTAAATGGCGGGCACAGGCCGCTGTAGAAACAAAGGTGTAAGGCGTTGTGATTACGGCAGTTCCTTCGCGAACTCCACAGGCCTCCATCGCAAGTATCATTCCGCTGGTATTTGAGTTTACTGCAAGCGAAGTTATTTCGTTATCTGAAAGAGAAAGGGCACGGCGGGCTTCTTTCATTTTGTCTGTGTCGCTTACCGAAGCGCTAAACTTTTTTTCGAATTCCAGCGCGTATTTTCCGGTTGTGAGCCAGCCGCTTCGCAGAACATCAAGCACTGCGTTTTCTTCGTCTTTTGTTATCGCCGCCCTGTGAAAGGGAACCTTTATTTCTGCCATTTATATTTCTTTCTCCTGTTTTTTTCTATAAAAATACTATAATAAATCCGTGCGAAGCTGGCCGTCTTTTTTGATTTCCTCGTAAAAGTCCCGAAGGCTTTCGCAGTCATCGCATAAAAGCTTTATGAGCAGAGCCTTATCGCGGAAAAGATTTTCCTTTCCTTTAGTGTAAAAACAAATCGGATGCAACTCTTCAAGCAGTTTTTTAAGTCTTTCGCTTTCATACTCTTTGTTATCAAGCATTAAAAGTTTTTTGTATTTTGTCGGTTGAGGATTTTCTTCTTTAAGCCAGAGCGGTTCAATAAGACGTTCACCTTTTCGGGATCCGACAATCTTAATATCAATATCCTTATAAGGCTCAAGACCGGAGAACTTAATAATCTGTTTTGCAAGCTCAATGATTTTAATTGGTTCACCCATGTCGAGTAAGTAGGATTTTCCGTTTTCACCGACTCCGCCGGTCTGCAATACAAGAGAACAGGCTTCCGGAATTGTCATGAAAAAGCGTTCCATTTTTTCGTCGGTTATGGTAATCGGACCGCCGGTTTTAATCTGATTCTGGAATATCGGAAGAATGGAGCCTCGGCTTCCAAGCACGTTACCAAAACGTACAAACATAAAGGACTGATTAGCTTCAGCACGTTTAGCTGCGTCGAGTACAAGCTTTTCGCAAATCATTTTTGAAACGCCATAAACACTTACCGGGGCTACAGCCTTATCTGTAGAAATTAAAACAAAGCGGTCAACCTTGTAAGTAAGGGCAGCATCAAGAAGATTCTTTGTTCCGAATACATTATTTTCAACTGCAGCAACCTGATTTTCTTCCATCATTGGAACATGCTTGTAGGCTGCACAGTGGAAGATTACATTACACTTTGTCTGACGAATAATATAATCAACATATTCGCGGTCCCGCATATCACCAATAATAGGAACAATTGTTGCTTTTTCGCCGACACCTTCTGCCTGCAAAAGTCTGAGTTCCCGGTATATTCCGCAAATCGAATTCTCTCCGTGGCCAAAAAGGTAAAGACGTTCAGCACCACCGCTCAAAAGCTGTCTTGAAAGTTCTGAACCGATTGAACCGCCGGCACCTGTAATAAATACACGCTTTCCCCGCAAATATCCAAGACTTTCTTTTAATGAAATTGTAACCGGAGTACGGCCAAGAATATCCAGAGGATCAATTTCACGGGTTTGAACAAGGTGAGCCGTTCCTTCAATTACCTGGCTGATTCCAGGAAGAATCTTTATATGATTAAAACCGTTTTGAGTAAGGGTTTCATAAATCTCACGGATTCGCTCAGTTGGGGCAGAAGGAATTGCAATGATTGCTTCGTCTAAATCTGAATTGGAAAGAATTGAAGTTACGCTGCTGATAGGACCAAGAACAGGAACTCCGTCAATTGAAGTACCAATGATGTCTTTATTATCATCAATGAAAGCGTTTACTTTTCCAAATATCTTTTTACGTTTGATATCATCGGCAATGGTTTGTCCGGCAAAGCCTGCACCAATGATGTAAATTCGTTTTTCCATGTCCCAACCCTTATTAATATTTTATCACAATAGACATAATTTGTCATAAAAATCTCTAAACCCGCCCTGATTTTTCACCGATTAAAATAATAAGAGTCGGAGTATTGTTTTTTCGACAGGGGTGTTTCATGGGGAAACTAAAGAGATTTTGTATTGTTTCGGTTCTGCTTTTAGGCAGTGCCCTGTGCTTTGCAAATCAGATTTCGTTTCAGATTGTTCAGCACGATGAAAGTGCAGACAGCGTTTCGGAAGATTCAATGGTAATTGAAGATTCTGTGCTTAATAACTTTTTTGAGTACGGTTTTATAGTTACTAATTCTGATGCAGCAATTTCAGATTCAACAGCACAGGATGAAAAACTTTATAAAATCGGGCAGGGTGATGCGTTTAATGGTTTTTCTGATTATTTTGTTCAGATAAAGCTTTACTATGAACGCACGGAAAATACTTTAAGCACAAATTCCGATCTTTATAAAATTGATTTTATCATTACTTCTGTAAAGGATGGTAAAAAAATAGCGGCAAAATCTATTAAAGATATAAAGATTGACCGCACAAAGAAAAATAATCTGGCGAAGGTTTCATCAGATTTAGTATTTGAAATTAGCAAAGCATTAAGAGCATATAAAGCCTAAGGATGGGTAGGGGTATGAATAAGAAAATCAAAAACATTTTTAAGATTCTAGCAGTAACAGCAGGCTGTCTCATGTTTGCATCGTTCAGTCCTTCTTTAGATGGAAGGGCCGTTGTCGTTGATAAAGGCGTATTTCCTCAGGGACTTTTTGCAAAAACAGTAGGCTACCTTCCTGGTGATGTTATCAGTGTAACTAATATTGCCGGCGATGCTACTGTGGATATTCTTGTAATTGGCGCACTTGATCCTTCTGAAGGGGTTGCCATAATGCTTTCACCGGAAGCTGCTGAAGCAATGGGAATTGACAGCAATGCAAACAACATTGTAAAAATCACAAAACGTTCCGGCCAGGATGATCGTGTTTTTGGAAACGCTGTAATTTCAAAATCAGCTGCAGAAATAGATGATTTTGATGATGAAGAATTTGAGTCAATTGGTGCAGAACAGAACTCTGATGCTTTTGATAATACAAATACAGAAAACGAAGAGCCTGAAGAGCTTGAAGAAGAACCTGCAGAAGAAGAGGCAACTGAGGAAGAAGCCGAAGAGCCGGAAACTGAAATAGCTGAAGAAACAGAAGAAACTCCAGAGGAAGCTGAAGTTCCAGAAGAGGTTGAAGAACCTGCAGAGGAAGAGGCTTTTGAAGAAGAAGCTGTAGAAGAGGAAGAAGAGGAAGAAGAGGCAGAAGAAGAGTTTGCAGAAGAGGAATTCGAAGAAGAAGCTCCTGCAGAAGAAACACCTGCTGAAGAAGATGTACCTGAGGCAGCTGAGGAAGAAGCCTTTGAAGATGAAACTCCGGAAGAATTAGAAGAAGCTGCCGAAGAAGAAGCTTTTGAAGAAGATAAACTTGATGAACTTCCTGCAGAAGAAGAAGCCTTAGAGGAAGAATCTGTAGAAGAAGAGCCGGAAGAGTTTGAAGAAGAAACAGAAACAGAAGCAGAAGAAGATCTACCAGCTGAAGAAACTGCTGAAGAAGATATTCCTGCAGAAGAAGGTTTTGAAGAAGAAGCCTTAGATGAAGATGCTCCAGATGCTCTTCCAGAAGAAACAGAAGAAACTGCAGAAATAGAAGAAGAGACTCCAGCTGCAGAAGCTTTTGAGGCAGATGAACTTGAAGACTTACCGGTAGAAAAAGAGGCAGAACCAGAAGTTTCAGAAGAAACAACAGAAGAAACTGAAACTGATGAATATGAAGCAATTGTTCTTGTACCAGCAGATTCAAATCCTCCTGAGAATGAGGAAGATGAAGTAGAAGATGTAATTGCAGAAGATGATATTGATGCAATCAATGAAGAAATTACATTGACTCCACTTGAGGAAGAAAAGCCTGCTGAACCAGAAAAGGCAGAACCTGCGCCAAAAGCAGTAACTTCTTATGATAAGTATATGGTTCCAAGTCTTAAGGATCTTGAATCTGGAAAGTATTACATTCAGATTGCAGTTTACTCAAGCGAAGACAACATTCTTGATGTAATTAATAAGTATGGAACAAACTATCCGATTACAATCGTTCCAATGGCAGGTGGTTCAAGTAAACAGATTTTAATTGGCCCTGTTACAATGGATGAATATAAAGTTGTTCTTGAAAGATTTAAGTCTTACGGCTTCAAAGATGCGTTCCTTAGAAAGGTACGATAAAGAATATAAAATATCTAAATAAAAAAAGCCTGCTTAAAAAAGCAGGCTTTTCTATTTCTATGATTTGAACCGCAAACTCGTTTTCATCAGATTGTGTAAACCCAACCCTCTGGAGCAGGGAGTCGGCCCATCTGAATACCAGTCAAAGTATCATAAATCTCCTTCAACTTAGGACCCATTTCCTGTTTACCTTCGTTATAGATAATCTGTTTTCCGTGGTCATCAATTTCGCCAACAGGAGAAATAACAGCAGCAGTACCACAAAGACCACATTCAACAAAGTCTCCGAGTTCGCTCTTGTTAATCTTTCTCTCTTCAACTTCCATCTTCAAGTATTCCTTAGCTACAACTACAAGCGAGCGGCGTGTAATTGAAGGAAGAATAGAATCAGATTTTGGAGTTACCAGCTTACCATCTTTTGAAATGAAGATGATGTTAGCTCCACCAGTCTCTTCGAGATAAGTGTGAGTAGCAGGATCAAGATACATATTTTCAGCGTATCCGCAGTTATGAGCGTCTACGATGTTGTGCAAAGACATAGCATAGTTCAAACCAGCCTTGATATCACCAGTTCCATGAGGAGCTGCACGGTCGAGGTCAGAAAGACGAACCTTAATAGGTTTTACGCCACCTTTGAAATATGGTCCAACAGGAGTTACGAGGATACGGAACTGATATTCATCAGCTGGCTTTACACCGATAACTGAGCTTGAACCAAACATATATGGGCGGATATAAAGAGTAGCACCACTTCCGTAAGGTGGAACCCAGTCCTTGTTAGCTTCAATAGTCTGAAGAACAGCTTCAATAAAGCGCTCTTTTGGGAAAACTGGCATTTCAAGACGCTTACAAGAGTTTTCCATACGCTCAGCGTTCAAATCCGGGCGGAATGTTACGATATCACCGTGTTCAGTTGTATAAGCCTTAAGACCTTCAAAACATGTCTGTGCATACTGCAATACGCCAGCACATTCACTGATTTTTACAGTATGGTCAGAAGTCAATTTTCCTTCATCCCATTCACCATTTTTCCAGTTTGCTACATAACTTTTAGAAGTTTCCATGTAGCCGAAAGGCAGATTGCCCCAGTCTAATTTTTTTGTTGCCATATTTATACCTCGCTCTTTAGTATTACTAAAGTTCTTTATTTACACTAAATAATTATATAACTATTTTTTTTATTAGTAAAGTGATATAATATAAAATATGAAACTTTTTACCTGGAATGATATTCTTTCTATACTAAACGGCGATTCAAACGAAGAATTCCTGAGCGGAGCTAAAACAGGAATCTCTGTTGGCAGCTTTGACGGGCTTCATAAAGGGCACAGAAAACTTCTTTCAGAACTTAAAGACAGATGTAAAGAAAAGGGACTTTTTGCAGGAGTTGTTACTTTTTCACGTCCGCTTCCGGGTATAAAGCACAGCGGTGACTATATTGGAGATCTTTCAACACTGAATCAGAGACTTGGGCTTTTTGAAGAGCTTGGCATTGATTTTGCTATAATTGTTGATTTTGATGATTCCTTTGCAAGCATGATGGGTGCAGACTTTTTGAATATCCTTTTGAATGTATGCAATATGGAGCTTATTGCAGAAGGAATTGATTTCCGATGCGGTTATAAAGGTGCTACCGAAGCACAGGCAATCCGTTATTGGGCAGATCAGAATAAAATTGAAGCAGTTTTTGTAGATCCCGTATATTTCCATGCAGGAACAGAAGATGAAGAAAGAATCAGTTCTTCTTATATCCGTACAATGCTGAGTAAAGGCTTTTTTATGACCGCACAGGAGCTTTTAGAACGCCCTTACGAGCTTGATATCGCTGCAATCCGCCGCCTCGCCCCAGAAAAAACGCCGCAGCTGCTTCCTCCGGATGGCCTTTACAGAACAGAAAGCGAAAAAGGGGAACTGGTAAGACTTGAAATAAAAAACGGAAAGATTGAAAATCTTCCCGCTTGTGATTCAGTAAAGTTTTTATAAAACAGAGGCCGAAGCTGACTGTGTCATGCAGAAACAGCTTCTATTTCCTATTCCCCGAACTCTTCCTGTCCGCACATTTTTTTTGCGTCTTCAAAATCAATTGGCTTACCCCATACAAAGCCCTGAATAAAGTCGCATTTATGTTCACGAAGAATATCCAGCTGAGATTCCTTTTCAACGCCTTCAGAAATAACTTCACAGTTCATAATGTGACCCATGTAAATTACAGAGTCTACCATATCGCGCATATTCTGATCTGTTTCGATATCATCAATAAGGCTTTTATCAATTTTCAGAAGATTTATCGGGAGCTTCATAAGCTGTTTGATGGAAGTATAACCTGTTCCAAAATCATCAAGTGCAATATGAATACCCATTTCACGGAGAGACAGAATATTTGCGATAGTAGTTTCAGGTGATTCAGCAAAAGAATATTCGGTAATTTCAATTTCGAGATTTTCAGGAGGGAAGTGGATTTCATCAATAAGTTTTTTAATCTTCTTTGTAAAATCTTTGTTGCACATTGTTTTAGCAGAAACGTTAATTGAAATAACAAGGTTATTGTCTGTATTTTCAAGTACCGGCTGGAATTCCTTCATGGCAGCCTTGAGTACAAAATCATCAATCTTCATGATAAGGTTTGATTTTTCTGCGGCAGGAATAAACGATGTAGGACTGACAATAGAACAGTCAGGTTTTCGACAGCGGATTAAAGTTTCAAACCCCCGCAGCCGTTTGTCATCAGTTGTAAACTGCGGCTGATACATCAGATAGAAGTATTTATTTTTTAGAGATTCTTTTACAAGGAATTCAGCTTCGCGTTGTTTAACATCTGAGTTTTCCATATTTTCATTAAAAATACAGATTCTCTTATCAGACATGTTACGGGTGGCAATAAGGGCTGTTTCTGCATCGTGGAGAACAGAGGAGGCTGTTTTTGTATAATTGTAAGGAGGATGAGAGTAAACAATACCTGCTCCAAGAGAAAGGGTACAGGTAGTTTCTGTTTGATTCTCACCAGAACCGATAGAAACGGTTACTGTCTCGGAAGAGATAATGCTCTTAAGCCTTTCTTCTGGAGATTCACCTGGTGCAAACAGAATTGCAAGCTTTGAACCTGTAATGCGGAACATCTTGTCCTTTTTGTCTAAAATGGTTGCTAGCTTTTCTGCGGCAAGCTTAATAAGTGCATCTCCAAACTGAATACCGTAAACATCATTTATATGCTTGAAATCTTCCAGTTCGATACAGGCAATGGTAAAAGAATGTCTTGCTTCAATATGTTCTGTAACCTCTTTTACATAGCTTCGGCGGTTACCCTGGCCGGTTATGTAGTCTGTAAGATTACTGATGGAAAGTTTTTTATAAAAACTGTAAATCGTCAAAATGGTAATAAGTGAAACAATGTTTGTAATCAGTCCCGGCATAGAAACAATGGAATGTCGTATTGCCATCGTAACCAGAAGATGGATTGATGAAAGCAGATTCAATGTAAGGCTGATTTTAATGCCGATTTTATAATCATTAAAAACAAGCAGAAAGCAGATGAGAGAAAAAGTACCAGAAATAATTCCATTCACTGTAGAGGCAGGAAGTCTGATTACTCCAAGCTGAAAATCAGGTTTGCCTTTTATCATCAAGAAAATAAAAAGCGTAATTCCTATTAATGTTAATAGAAGTATCTGTATGGTTTTCCGTGTTAAATGTCTCATTCAAGCTCCAAATATAGTACTAGTATACGGTAAGAAATCTCAGTTGTAAATTAAAAAAATGGTGGAGTTAAAGGGTATTGCGGGGACATTTCTTCTCCTGCATATTGATTCATGTCTTCTTTTTCTTTATAATTAATAAATCTGTTTTACGGATTACATTGTGATTTGTTTCTAGAAACCCAGAAACCGACCTGCATAGTTTTCCGCCCAGACAGAGTTTCCAGCCTGGCTGGAAATTATAAATTTTTCAGGGGTTCCAATATGGCACTTACAAAAGAAACAACAGCCGCAACAGTAAAGAAGTACGGCGCAAAAGACACTGACACTGGTAGTGTAAAGGTTCAGATCGCTCTTATGACACAGCGTGTTGAGCAGCTCACAGAGCACAACAAGCTCTTCCCAAAGGATGCTAACGCTAAACGTGCACTTCTTAAGGTTGTAGGTCAGCGCCGCAAGATGCTCCGCTACTTTGAACGCACAGACCTCGAAGGTTACCGCGCATTCATCAAAGAGCTCGGACTCAGAAAGTAGTTCGAAACTGCATCTTTTCAAATCCCGCCAGCTTCGTGTTGCGCGGGATTTTTTTTGTTATTCTTGCTCTGTTAAAATAATTTGGTATGGAGAGTAGTAGAACTCATACTCTTTTCTATACGGATAAAAAAATATGTGTTGACTAACAGACTTAAATTTATAATAACAATCAGTTTCACTAGTTAAATACCAGTTTCCTTCATATTCTTCATTATTAATTCTTAAATATAAAGTTCTGTATTTATCCTCTTCTTTTGGTTTATCAGAGAACGTGATTGTGCAATTTGTAATAGCAGGTTCTTCATTAGTATCTGGAAGATATTTATATAGAGTATCATCATATATACCATAACTTTTTAGTGTCAGTTTTTTATTAAAAAAGTTTTTGTCATCAATTAGATTTGTTTCTCCTCCTGTAATTTTAAGAGTTATGCTTTCCGTTATGTTTACAGGTTCAAAGATGTAAATTACAACTTGTTCATTGTTTGTTGTTTGAGTAATTGGTCCTGCGTCATCTGGAGTGATTATAAAATTATCTGATGTAATCTCATAATCTTCTTTTTGATGTATTCTGATTCTTATTTCTGGTTCATTTTGGCTGGCAACATAAAGCCCCATTGGAACGATCTGTGGAAGGCTGTCCCAGTTTTTATCGCATATACTTATTTCAAATCTTTCGGAAGGTTCTGTTGTGTCTATATATATGTAATGAATATCTTCTTGTTCAGAAAGTTTTACTTCAGTTCTTTCGATTTTGCGGGGTGAGTTTTCAAATGAAATTGTCATATTATCTGAAGTGTTAAAAGTTCCAATAAAATTGCAAATGATATTCGATGCATAATTACCAATATTATTAAATCCCGCTGTTTTAGGTGTGACAATTTCCGGTGTTGCTTTGTTTTGAATTTCTGTTTTTGGTGAACTATCACTGTTTTTCAGAAATATCTTGAAATGTTCATCTTCATCAATAAGATAGCCGAAATAATTATAGAAAGTCCAAGTTTCAGGATAGATTACTTTGTTAAAAGCAACTTGAATTATTGCTTCACTACCAAATTTTTCAAGGGGATAACTTCCAGCTTCAGTTATGGTTAATTCATAAAAAGAGTCTAATGGATTTTTAATTATAATTGACTCAACATTTTCAGGCCACTTTTGTATTGTAAGAGAAAAAGAATGCTCTTTTTCTTCTTCCGGCTGACTACATGACAAAATAAGCAGTGTCAGAATTGCAATAAGACTATAAAAAATTTTTTTCATATTTTACTCCTATATTTTTTTTATCGCATTTTTAAGATATTATTTCAAGTTACACTGTGGAATTTTACTTATTTCTTCCATTGATTATTATACATTTATGGATTAAAATTATATATCTTTAACTTTGCATATTAGTTTTACTAATAAATAGATAAAAACACGCGTCGGATGTAGTGACGTGTGTAGGAGAAAAATTATGTCTGTAGAAAGAGTAACCTACAAACTTGGAGATGCCGATCTCATCCTCGAAACAGGAAAAATCGGTAAACAGGCTAATGGATGTGTTTACGCTCAGTGGGGCGGAGCCGCTATTATTGCAACTATTTGTGCTTCGTCTAGCGTAACAGAAGGTCAGGATTTTGTTCCTGTAACTGTTGAGTACAACGAAAAATTCTATGCTGCCGGAAAAATCCCTGGTGGCTTTGTAAAACGCGAAGGTCGTCCAAAGGATAAGGAAATCTTAGTTAGCCGTCTTATTGACCGCCCTATGCGCCCACTTTTTGAACCGTCATTTGGTCACGAACTTCAGATTGTTCCAACTTGTGTTTCTTGCGACGGTGTTCACACTCAGGATATTCTTGCCGTTATTGCTGCTTCTGCTGCAACATGTATTTCTGATATTCCATTCCACGGTCCGGTAGCTGCCTGCCGTATTGGATACATGAACGGTGAATACATTATCAACCCAACTTTTGAACAGATTGAAAAGGGTGAACTCGAAATTGTTGTTGCCGGAACTAAAGACGGCTTTACAATGGTAGAAGGTGGTGCCAACGAAGTTTCTGAAGAAGTAATGCTCGGCGCTCTTGAAAAGGCTCAGGGCTTTATTACAGATATGTGTCTTTTGCAGGAAGAGCTCGTTAAGAAGGCTGGTAAGGAAAAGCTTCCTTTGAACCCTCTTGATGTAACTCTTGAAAATGCAGAAACTATCGAAGCTGAAGCAACACCACTTCTTAAAGAAGCCTGCTTCAAAGACAGCAAAATCAACCGTGGTAAGGCTATTGCTCAGGTTCAGAAGGATCTGGCTGCAAAATATGCTGAACAGCTGGCTGACCCAATTCAGGCTAAGCTTTTCTGTAATTTGATGGATGATATTCAGTACAAGCTTCTCCGTAAGTCAATTCTTGATGAAGGACTTCGTATTGACGGTCGTAAGACTGATGAAATCCGTCCTATTACTTGCGAAGTAAACGTATTGCCAACTCCACACGGAAGCGCACTCTTTACTCGTGGTGAAACACAGTCTCTTGCTGTTTGTACTCTTGGTACTGCAATGGACGAACAGTCTTATGATGATATTGATGGAGACCGCTCAGAGCACTTCATCCTTCACTATAACTTCCCGCCATACTCAGTTGGTGAAACTGGTAAGCTTACAACAGGCCGCCGCGAAATTGGTCACGGTAACCTCGCACGCCGTTCACTTGCAGCAATGGTTCCAAGCCGCGAAGAGTTCCCTTATACAATTCGTGTAGTAAGCGAGATTATGGAATCTAACGGTTCTTCATCTCAGGCTTCTACTTGTGGTGGTACACTCTGTATGCTCGCTGCCGGTGTTCCAATGAAGAAGATGGTTGCCGGTATTGCTATGGGACTTATCACAGAACCAGAAGGAGACAATCCTTACGGACGTTATGCAATTCTTTCTGATATTCTTGGTGAAGAAGACCACCTTGGCGATATGGACTTTAAGGTTGCCGGTACAGAAGATGGTATTACTGGCTTCCAGATGGATATTAAGATTGCCGGTGTAACAACCGAAATCATGAAGAAAGCAATGGAACAGGCTCGTGCAGGCCGTCTTTTCATCCTTGGAAAAATGAAGGAATGTATTGATAAGCCAGCTCAGTTGAGCCCACGTGCACCTCAGATTCTTACAATGAAGATTCCTGTAGATAAGATTGGTGCCCTCATCGGACCAGGCGGAAAGAACGTAAAAGCTCTCTGCGCTCAGTATGATGTAACAATTAATACAGAAGATGATGGAACTGTAACAATCTACTCAAAGAACGGAGTTAACGCTGAAGCTGCCAAGAAAGCTGTAAAAGGTATTACAGAAGATCCTGAAGTTGGAACAATCTATCAGGGAACTGTAAAACGCATTATGGAGTTCGGAGCATTCATTGAGATTCTCCCTGGAAAAGAAGGCCTCTGCCACATTTCCAAGCTCTCAAAACAGCGTGTAAACAAAGTAACAGACGTTCTTACAGAAGGCCAGGTAATCCCAGTTAAGCTCCTCGAAGTAGACAAACAAGGCCGCCTGAACTTGAGTTACATAGACGCACTGGAAGGATAAAACTTTCAAATAGTGTATAAAATGGAAATCACTTTAATAAAGTGATTTCTATTCATATAAATGCAGTCTGTTGTAGACTGCGTTTTTTTTTGCTATAATCATTGTGTTATGGCAAAAGTAAACGTAAAGTGCGTTGCATCAGAAGGTGCAGTAATTCCCGAATATAAAACAGCAGGCGCTGCCGGTGCCGATGTCTGTGCTCATATAGAATCCGATATTGTAATTCCCGTTGGAAAATCCGCAATGATTCCAACCGGTCTTTTTTTTGAAATCCCGGAAGGTTATGAAATACAAGTTCGTCCCCGTTCAGGACTCGCCGCCAAAAATGGCGTAACCGTTCTTAATACTCCCGGAACAATCGACAGTGATTACCGTGGTGAACTCCGCGTAATACTCATCAACCTTGGAAACGAAGATTTTACTATCCATAACAATGACCGTATTGCTCAAATTATCATAGCACCGGTAACACAGGCTGTATTTATACCGGCAACTTCTCTTTCAGAAACAGAACGCGGAACAGGCGGTTTTGGTTCAACAGGAGTGAAAAACTAATGCCAGGAAGACGGTTAGGGCGAAACATACTTATAAAATATCTCTACAGAGAGCTTTTCTATTATTTTATGATTTGCTTTGCCTTTTTGTTTGTAGTTTTTTTTGCAAACCAGATTCTTCTTATTGGCGAAGATATGCTTTCAAAGCGTGCTCCCTTCAACGATGTTGTAAAGATTATGGTTTACAGTTTGCCCGCCATCATAGCGCAGTCTGCTCCATTTGCAACCCTTGTTGGTTTTTTAATGTGCCTTGGACGAATGGCCAGCGATAACGAAATCTTAATTTTCAGGGCATCCGGCTTTAGCTTCCGTTCAATCTTAGTACCGGTTATGATACTGGGCCTTGCAATATCACTCGTTTCTTTTTTTGTAAACGACTATCTTTTACCACTTGGAACAATAAAATACAATCAATTGTATAGAAAAATATTACACTCTAACCCGACCGTCGTACTTGAACCGGACAGCGTTAAACAAATTGGCGACAACACAGTTGTAATTGGCAGCGTAGACGGCGAAAATGTTTCCGATATCATTTTTTTTAACGAAAGCAAAAAGGATGAAGAATCAATAATTGTTGCGGGCGCTTCTAAGCTTACAGGCGCAAGAAATGAAGGTGTACTTCTCCAGCTGGATATGAGTGATACGATTGTAACAACTTTTAAAAATCACGTAAGAAAAAATTATGATGTTATGAAGTCTGGGCGTACAATCCTTAATATTTTTGATTCCACCTTTACCGGAAAGTCTGGCAAAAATCCGCGCGAAATGACCTTTATTGATTTACGCAAAGAAATCCATTCTATGGAGCTTAAGCCTGATATAGATAAAATAAGGCTCAACACCTGGCGCATGGAATATTATAAAAAGTTTGCAATTCCATTCGGTTCAATCTTTTTTGCCTTTCTTGCTTTTTCAATTGCTTTTTTGTTTGGAAAACATAACGGTCTTACAATGGGGTTATTTATAGGTATAATTATTTGTGTTTTGTACTGGGCAATGCAGATTTCGGGTCAGTTGCTTGTTACCCGTGTTCATCTTGATTCTTTTTTGTGTATCTGGGTTCCGAATATTCTTTTAGGAGTTATGGGCGGCATATTCTCACTTGTGCTTATAGGAAAATAGGGTGGAAAGATGAAGTTTGTAGAATACATAATGAAAAAGATTCTTCCCGTTTTTTTTGGTGCGCTCTTTTTTATTGCCCTGATTTTGAATCTTGTTGATTTGTTTATGAACATTTCAAAATACCTTGAGCAGAATGCCGCTGCAAAAGATGTTCTTATGGTTATGGAGCTTTATATTCCAAAAACAGTCTGGTATGCGGCTCCAATTGCTTTTCTTTTTTCGGTAACTTATGTTCTTAGTGATTTGTATGCTAAAAATGAGATGGTAGCACTTTTTGCTTCGGGAACATCTCTGTTTAAGTTTATAATTCCTATTTTAGTATTTTCTGCAGCCTGTTCCGTAGGAATGTTTTTTCTGGAGGACAAGCTTGTTGTTAATACCCTGGAAAAAAAGGAAGTGCTGCAAAAACAGCTGCTTGGTGAAGAAGAAAATGCCAACAATGATAATATAGTTGTAATTTCCGATAATTCAAAGCTGATTTATAAAGCAAAAAAATACCGTGATACTTCGCAGCGACTTGAAAACGTATATTTTCTCTTCCGTGATGATTCAAAAAAACTTCAATCAATAATTTTTGCAACTACAGCCTTGTGGAATAATGATGAACAGCTGTGGAAGCTTCAGAATGCGGTTCAGTATGTGGTTGATGGAGATTCCTTAAAAACAATACCCTTGTCTAAAGAATATACTGACCGTCTTACAGAATCCTACGAAATCTTTAGAAAAAAAACAGTCAATGTTGAAAGCGTTAATTCAAAGGAAGCCAAAATCTATATTGAGCACCTTATGAAAGCAGGTTTGCCATTTTACGAGCAGCTTTCTGTTTACTACAAAAAGTTTTCGTTTCCTTTCATCCTGTTTATTGCGGCTTTCCTGGCAGTTGGTGTAACTGGAAAAACACGTAAGAACGTTCTCCTCATAAGCCTGTCCCTTTCGATTGTTGCCGTAGTTTTGTTCTATGTTTTCCAGATGATAACAATGGTCCTTGCCAAAACAAATGTCATGACCCCTTTTATGGGCGCCTGGCTCCCCGATATAGTGTTCACCATAATCGCCGGCTTTTTATTAAAGTTCAGCAGAACTTAGGGGAATAGAAGGAGTTATTATGATAGAAAATATTTTCGACATTCATCACAAATCCTCAGACGGCAAAGCCCGTACCGGCGTTCTTCATCTTCCTCATGGCGATGTTCAGACTCCTGTTTTTATGCCGGTCGGTACCAATGCAACCGTAAAGGCAATGCCCAAGGATTTTCTGGAAGAAATTGATTTTGAAATAATCCTTGCGAATACCTATCACCTTTATCTGCGACCGGGAGCCGATTTAATAGAAGAAGCCGGTGGTTTGCATGGTTTTTCCAAATGGAAGAGAAACTTTCTAACAGATTCCGGTGGATTTCAGGTTTTTTCACTTTCAAAGCTGCGAAAAATTACAGATGACGGCGTAAAGTTCCAGAGCAACATTGATGGAAGCTATCACTTTTTTACACCGGAAAATATAGTGCAGACTCAGACAAAGTTTAATTCCGATATTCAGATGCAGCTTGATGTTTGTACCGGCTACGATGAACCAAGAAAGGAAGCAGAAAGAGCACTTCGCATAACATCCGACTGGCTTGTGCGCGCAAAAAAAGAATGGGAAATCCAGCGCGAAAAAGGGTATAAAGGCTATCTTTTTCCAATTGTACAGGGACATTTTTCTGAAGATTTACGCAAGCAGAGTGCAGAGTTTGTTTCTTCGCTTGAAATGCCCGGAATTGCAATCGGCGGTTTAAGCGTTGGCGAGCCTCATGAGGTTTTCACCCAGTTTATGAATTACACCTGCCAGTATCTGCCGGAGGATAAACCAAAGTATGTAATGGGAATTGGAACCCCGGAATATATTCTTGATGCAGTTCAGGCTGGAATTGATATGTTTGACTGTGTTTTGCCTACAAGAAATGCAAGAAATGGTTCTTATTTTACTCACAATGGAATGCTTTCCATAAAACAGGAACGCTGGACACACAGCTTTGAACCGGTTGATAAAGAATGTAACTGTAAAGTTTGCCGTACATACACCCGAAGTTATCTAAGGCATCTGTTTAAGGAGCAGGAAATCTTAAGTTCAATCCTTGCCAGCTATCATAATCTTTATTTTTTGCATAATATGGTAAAGGAAATAAGGCAGGCAATAAACGAAGACCGCTTTGAACAGTACAGAGCCGAGTTCTTGAAACGCTTTTCCAGCGGAAATGTTTAGGAGATGATGATGAAGAAACTTTATTTTATACCGGCAGTTTTTTTTGTTTTTACGATATTTTTGTCTCCAGTTTATGCACAGAATGCTTCTGATAATGGAAAAAGTACTGAATCAGACAGTGAGGTAAAGGCTTCTAAAGGTGGTCTTGCAGAAATTCCGGCTCCAAAACGTCCACGCCCTATAGATAAAGAAAAGGCAGAAGAAGCCGCCAGAAAAGATGAAACCGACAAAGATGAAGAGAATTACAGGAATACAATAAAGTACGGAATTCCTTCTGAAATTGGTTCACTGCTTGATGACCTTATTAAAAATGATGACCCTCGTTTTACAGAAGAGATTTATGATTTGTTCCAGGTAACAAGAAGTTCAAACATAAAGGAAAAGGTTTTAAAATATTTTACAAAGATAGAAGACCCATGTCTTGAAGATTATACAGTTGAGCTTTTAAACGACCCTTATGATGAAAGAAACGAAATTGTAAAAGCTGCCTTCCAGTATATATCTGCGGTAAAAACTACAGCTGCGGTTCCTGCGGTAATTGCACTTATAGAAAGCGAAAATGAAAATTATTTTACAAATGCTATTGCAACTTTGGGTGATATTGGTGGCCCTTCGGAAGCTATGTTCCTTGTAGAATATCTTGACCGCCCGGATTTAAGCGACGCACAGAAACAGACTCTTATGCGCACCTGCGGTAAAATGCACGCAGTAGAAACCTGGCAGAAGCTTGTAGATGTTCTTGAAGATGAAGATGAAAATGCTTTTGTACGAATGTATGCGGCAGAAGCTCTCGGTTTAATGAAAACACCTAAATCTGTACCGGTGCTTGTTAAAAACTTTGAAAATAATGACCCGAATCTCCGCCAGTATGTAATAAAAGGACTTGCAAACTTCCCTGAAGTTATTGAAGCAAAGGCTGTAATTCTTCAGGGAATACGTGATGAGCACTGGAAGGTAAGGCAGGAATCAATCAATTCTGCAAAAGAAATGGAAATGAAGGATGCAGTGCCTTATCTTATTTACCGTGTAAAAAACGATTCGGAAAAAATCATAAAGGATAACTCAATTGAAGCAGTCGGTAAGCTTAATACTGCAGAAGGAAACGATTTTCTTGTAAGCCAGCTTAAGGAAAAAAAGGTTGCCGATGCAACAAAGGGTAAAATTGTTGAAGTTCTCTTAAAAGAGGGAAATGCCGGCGGAGAAGAGATTCTTGAGCTTGCAGACAGTGTAGTAAATGATGATAAACGCAAGAGCTTAAGATATACCATTGGAAAAGAGCTTGCAAAATACTATAAGCCTGAATATCACGAGCTTTGCTGTAAGTATCTTGATTCAAAGGATACAACAACGGTAAGTCTTGGTCTTGATATGTACAAAAATGGCCGCTATAAGGATGCAGAATCCTATGTTCAGAAAATTGCAGAGGAAAAGAAAAGCAGCGGTAACAAAAACAGGGCTCAGAAGCTTCTTGGTATAGATGAAGACGAAGAAAAGAAAAAGGATGATGAAAAGCCGGAATCTGAAAAAACTGATGATGTGCCTGTAACGGATGATGCAAAATAAAAGAGTGTTTGGGAGGATAAAATGATTTGCTGGAAGTGTAAAAAAGAAATAGATGTAACAGAAGTTCACCGCAGCACGGAATGTCCGCTCTGCAGGGCAGATTTGCGCTGCTGTAAAGCCTGCAGGTTTTATTCTCCAGGCAGCCATTACGACTGTAAGGAAAATGTAGACAGCAGCATTTCTGAAAAAGAAAAAGCCAATTTCTGCGATTTTTTCAGTGTAAATACTTCACTTTCGGCAGGCGGTTCAGGCAGTGAAGATAAGGCAAAAGCTGCAAAGGATGCTTTTAACGCACTTTTCGGATAGAAAATGTCATTGTCGGACTTGTTCCGGCAATCTGTTTATGTGAGATTATAGTATGGTAGATTTTGCATTTGTTGATTCAGGAACCGGTGGCATTCCTTATCTTCTTCATCTTAAGGAAAAATGTCCTACTGCAAAATGCGTTTACATTGGAGATACGGCTAATTTTCCTTATGGTGAAAAATCACACGAAGAAATTGTAAACTGCGTTCTTGACTGTACTGCAAAAATCATCAGCAGCTTTAATCCAAAGGTAATAATACTTGCATGTAATACAATGAGCGTAAATGCACTTGATGTTGTGCGCTCGGTTTATCCGGATCAGCTTTTTGTGGGAACTGTTCCTGCAATTAAAGTGGCAGCTGAACGTTCAAAAAATCACTGCATTGGTTTAATGGCAACTAATTCCACTGTAAATCATCCTTATAATCAGGATTTGAAAAATCATTTTGCGGCTGACTGTACAATGGTAACACGCGGAGACCCGGAGCTTATATCATTTATAGAACATAAATCGTTTATTTCAAGTGAAGCAGAAATAGAAGCAGCGTGCAAGCCTTCCGTAGACTTTTTCCGTAATAAAGGCTGTGATGTAATCATTCTTGGCTGTACCCACTTTTTGAATATTTCTGAACAGCTTAAAAAAGCCGCTACCCCTGATATTCTGATTGTTGATTCCCGCGAAGGAGTAGTGAACAGAGCCTTGAGTATCCGTGGCGAAATCACTCCTGAAAAAGATATTACCGACACACTTTATGTAACAGGTTTTTCCGATAAAAAAGACCAGAAGGAATACGAGCTTATCTGCAAAAAAAATAATCTTCTTTTTGGTGGCATTTTACAGTAGATTGCGGTATAATGAAGTAAATATTTTTTTGGAGGATGTAACCTAAAATGAAAAAAATAGCAATTGTTATGTGTACAATCGCTCTGGCAGCTTTTTCTTTTGTTTCATGCAGCAAAAAGAATGCTCCAGCAAAAGCTTCTGCCGGAAAAGCAGCAGAACCTGCAATGAAAATCGCAATGGTAACCGATTATGGTGACATTACCGACCAGTCATTCAATCAGACAACATATCAGGCTTGTAAGGAATATGCCGAAGCAGCTAAGCTTGACTTCAAGTATTACAAGCCATCTGGAGACTCAACTGAAGCTCGTGTTTCTTCAATCAATGCAGCTATTCAGGACGGCTACAATGTAGTTGTTCTTCCTGGTTTTGCATTTGCAGAAGCAATTGTAAAGACAGTTGATGATAATGATGATGTTTATTTCATCGGTCTTGATGTAAGTGAGTTTGACCTTGTTTCTTCTGCTGAAGCAATGGGAAAAGCAAACTGGAGACTTCCTAAGAATGCATTCTGTGCAGTTTATGCAGAAGAGATTCCTGGCTTCTTTGCCGGCTATGCAGCTGTAAAAGAAGGCTTTACACACCTTGGATTCCTTGGTGGTATGGCAGTTCCAGCTGTAATCCGCTACGGCTTTGGTTTTGTACAGGGCTGTAACCAGGCTGCCGTAGAAATGGGCATTAACGATAAGGTTACTGTAGAATACGTTTACGGCGGACAGTTCTTTGGCGATCAGGCTATTACTGCTGCTAT